>Ga0114975_10003544_pt1 | contig 10399 bp, 8 predicted proteins | sample S_130626_EF_Meta_FD_87031 | JGI IMG/M metagenome (GOLD analysis project Ga0114975, IMG submission 87031) | Freshwater microbial communities from Lake Simoncouche, Canada to study carbon cycling - S_130626_EF_MetaG | ecosystem: Environmental > Aquatic > Freshwater > Lake | place: Lake...
AAAAAATTTTTACGCAAATCGCTAGATTTGTTCCAAGGAAAAACATACAAAGACCCCCACAAAACTCCAAGAGGTTGCATTATCAATACAATAGGAATAAGCGTCATAGTAATTGCAGTATTCCATAAAGTGCATTGTTTTTGAGGCTCTGTTAACCATAATAAAAATTCAGCAAATTGCATACTGCACCATCCTACAAGAGTCATACCTATCCATTGGAAATGAGGAATATTTGATGATAATAAATAAACAATAGATAGTAATGACATAGCAGTTGTTCTAAGACTACTTTCTGCACTATAACACATTTATAATATATATATTAAACCGTATATTATAAATAATCTAAACATCCACCTGTTCAATCAATGGAACCTTATTAGAGAAATTCTGATAAAAGCCGCTATTCTTAGAAGGTGCCGCAATTTCATAAGTAACATTCTTCGCATATTTATTATTCTGGAAAGGCACTAAATCATCAAAATATTTATCCGTCATTACAGAATTTAACAAAAGCACTTCATCTTCATTAATACTATAATCCACATTAGCGATATTCAAATAACGCTTATTATCCAACATAAACAAACGAACGCGCTTGTATCTAATTAATTCATCACAAACCCGAGTAAAATAAAATGTGTCGTTATCCGTTTCTGGATTAATCAAATTGTTTTTGGGGAAACAAGCTTTGCCGTGGCGTTTTAAGCAAAATGATTTAACATCACATGACCCAGAATTACAATTGGATAATTCACCTATTTGCTGTTTTATCTCTCCATCAATATCACTAACAAAATTAAATGCGTTTTGAGTTAAATGTCTTACCAATATATCCAACTTTTTCATTTTCAATGAATACAAAAACTTAGGATTGTCTAGCACATTAATGACCTGCTCACGGATTTCTCTATAATTATAATCATTTAATAAACTGCGTATTTCGGTTCTAAAAGATCCATAAAATTGTGTTTCTAATCTAATATTACGAACCGTATTCACACGTAATTCATCTTCGTTTTTACTGGTAGCTAGTGTAAGGTCTAAATTACCACTTAAACCGTTATAAACAGCTAGTCCATCTTCAAATGTATCAGCTTCTGGTCCAGCTAATTGAATTAACTGGTTAGTTTCAGTTAAAATACCTACAATCATTTCGTCTTCTATGACTTTCATCATAGGTTTGCATAAAATGCGGCCATTAGAATCAGAATTTATTTTATTTAATACTTCCCGCGTATTTACATAATTTGACCATTGAACTGTGTTCATGAATATAGTTTCCATGTCAGTGATTTGGCGAGATGGGAAACAAGGTAAATAAACCATCGCATTTTCTTGTGTTTCCACCATAAGTGCAATAATTTTGCCATTGTAATTCATAACCTGTTTTTTAACTTTTAGCCCAATGTCAGTAGCGTTTTTCATTAAAACATCTACTGGCACGTTTTCTTTGTATGTATAAATGCGGGGTCTTGTCTGCATTGGTTTGCATTTTCTACCCGATGTTTCAATTATCATATTAAGAACCTTACGTAAAGCCTTTAATTCATCAGTGGCAGTCATATTCATAAATATTTTAATAGTTTCTTCAGATACCTTGGTTTTGGCATTTTCTTTCTCCTTGCCTTCGTATAAATAAATAGGCTCATAGAAATTATCATGTTTTAATACCAATATTGTGCCTCTGTTTTTTAAATATATATTGGACGAATATGCATTTGTAGGGCACAATAAATCAATATTGTCAGTGGCATCGTTATACAAAATTTCCATAATCACCAGATTTACTCCGCCTTCAAATAACACAGATTCTTCAGACGCAATAATATCCCATAAATAGGTATGGTCAATGATTGCGTCAGGGTCGCTCAAATAGTTTTTAAAGTTCTCAAATGAAGAAATAGATTCCTTTAAAAAGGCATATTGGGATGGATCATATAAATCTATTTGACTATAGAAAAAAGTATTTTTATAATTTTCTACTGAAACATCATCAACCGTATATCTATTGGGTTTAAAAATAGAAGTCATTGAGCCATTATGTAATTTCAAATAATCATCTAATGTCAAAAGCTCTACTATTTTCTGGCGCATCTGCTCAATAGTTAATAAATTAATTTCAGAATAAGTACTATAAATATCTGCGATTACACCGAGAAAGGATTGGTGTGGTGATTGTTCAACGCCGTAACGCAAAAAAGGGCGTTTACCAGTTTGAATATAAGCAGGGTCGCTCTTCATTACATATTTACTGTTTTTTGTTCTTAAAAACTTCTCAACAGGAAGAGGTAAAAAACCCCACCGATATTGAGGAATAGGATAACGCTCTATACCTAATACATTGTTTTTTCCCTTTTGCTTTTTCTTTTCTTTTTCTTTCTTTACATCAACACTCTCTTGTGGTTTCATTAATCCAACGACTTCTTTATCTTCTGCGCCTTCAGTCGGTACAGTTTGGATAGAGATTTGTGATTTTTTACCGTCAGGTCCTACTTTATCTGTATTTACATCAACTAGTCCACATTGTTGACGCCTAGTTTGTTGCTGGCTTAATGCTTTGCCTTTTGTTGCCCATGTACTATAACAACAAGGTAAACACATTTTAGGGTCAGGATGTGAATGTGGCGGTTTGAATCCAGGTGAGTGATAAACATATTTACCGTTTTCGTCTTTGTGATACTTGGGATCAGTAAATTCAAAAATAAAATGGTCAGGAGGTGGTGGTTTAGCATTATCAGGTATAATTTTACCACCACATTCACCGCGTTTCACTTCGTCTTCAGTCATAGGTTTATTTGTTTTTAAACACCAGAATCTTGGGCAAATATACCAGAATTGATTTTTAGGGTCTGAACCGTATTTGATAGCGTTAGTATAAGCACCTGAATGTTCTTTATCTATTTCGGTTTTCTCTTCATCTGTTAAAATAACGGGTTGCAAACTACCATTTGCTGGACAAATACGTGAATAAGAAACAAACTTGCCTTGTGGTTTTTTTAATATTAAATTAGGTTCTTTTTCCATCATACGTTTGGTGAAAATATTAGATTTTTCTTCTTTTGCTTTACTCGCACCGCTTTTAGCCCCTCCACTCTTTTTTTTATTTGAACTATTTTCACTAGAACTAGCAGACGGCTCTTCTGGCAAATAACCCTCTTCTTCCTGTTCCTGTTCCTGTTCCTGTTCCTGTTCCTGTTCCTGGTCCTGTTCCTGTTCCTCCTCATCCTCTTCTTCAGGCAAATATCCTTCAGTTTCTTCGCTTTTAGATACAGACTCAGGCTCATCTGTAGAAACAGGCTCGGGTTCTTCTGTAGCAACTGGTTCTGGTTCTGGTTCTGGTACTGGTTCTGGTTCCTCTTCAACGTCAGAATCAGAACTAGATTCTGAGTCCGAATCGGATTCAGAACTAGATTCAGATTCTGACACAACACCAGTCTCAACAATTTCACCATCATCATCTTCTTCATCTTCACCTGGTAAATATTTGTCTTCCTCATCGCTTTCCCCATCAACAAAACCTGTTGCAAAAATAACAGGCTCAACTATGGTGGTTTTCTTGTTTAAAATAATATTTTCTATTTTATCTTCATCTACTTTATTCATTTTGGAACATAACAAATTCATTTTACCAACTAAACTTGCTGGAATATCCTGGGATTGCATTAACATTCTCAAAATGCTGTCCATATAAATATGAATAATTTCAATAAACTCTATTGCGTTTATTTGGTCAACCTTTATCTGTAGTTTATTATCAAACGGAGATTTATAAATAGAAACAGGAAAACCAGGATTGTCTACAATATCCACTTGCTTATTTACAAATTGACCATGTATTCTCTGGTGCTGATTAAAATAATTAACTATTTCAGTCATAGCTGCATCTCTAGACAACGAAAAATTAGTAGACAACGTCTCTATAATCTCGGCTTGACTGTTTGTTCTTTTAAATACTTCTGTTATAGTGGCGGCAATAGCATTCATTTTTTGATAATTGTCAACACGAATAAAATTCAATACAATTCCTTTATTAACATCCAAATCTGTATCCATAACATCAAACATACTTGTTAAACAACCTAGAACCTTTTTAAAATTAACGGCTTTGCTTTGAATAGAGGATTGGTATTTTAAATTGATAACCTCAATGTTTTCATCTGTTAAACTATCAAATCGGCGCATTTTATATCCTGATTTTGCCAATGTTTTATTTATTTTAATAATAATAGGATTTACCACATTGTATATAATTGTTTCTACAGCTTTTATAGAAACTGGTGAAATCATATTTGAGCGTACACGAATGTCACCATTTGCATTAAGTTCAATAAAAATATCCAATAACTCTTTCTTAAACGTGCTATATTTAATATAAATAATTATTTGATTTTGTTTTTTGTTGTCTCGTGATATTGTATTTATTGTTTTCTTAGGCAACCATGGTATTTTTCGCCCGTCTTTAGACGTAAATTCTGAATAAAAACGGAACATAACTTCACGACGTTTCCCAGGATTATATTTTATCATAGGCGTAAATGGATAATACGGACTATCCGACCCCCCAGTTGCATGAATTTGTTTAAATATAATATCAAGAGGAATAGGGATTTCTATTTCAGGGTGAATCACAATATTAAAGTCAGACACACCCATTTCAGTATAATTTAAATCGCTTGTTTTGCTGTTATGAACGTTATAAAATAAGTCTACAGTATCATGTAATTGAAATGTGCCAGGTTTTAATAACAAATTATTATTTGCAATAAATTCTTGATGTTTCTCCATAAATTTGTCTTTATTAGTTACATCAGCCTTAAACAAAAGTGGGAAATAGAGTTCTACTAAGAAAGAATGATCAATGATATGTTTTTCTACTGTAGAATCGTCGGAGAAAGAATAATTTGCAGCGTCTGCGTAATCAAGGACATCACCTGCTTTACATACATAAATAACATTGTCTGCAAATTTACCATAATTTAATAGAAGTTGATTTTCAAAGGTATATAGTTCATTGTTTTTAGACATCTGAAATGCAGGAATAGGGTCATCCTTTCTCAATTCAACATCGTATGGGTTACCTGAAAATAATAAATCGCGATAGGTGGAAAAACGCTGTCCAATAGGAATAGAGACCTTATATTTTTCTGTTTTGTTAATGTATTTTGTAAAATCCTCATAATTATAAGCGGGTTTTTCCATTGCAATAAGCTCCTCGTAAAATTCACTTTTTAATTGAATGTTTATGGCAAATTGAGACATGAGCTTACCATTGAATAACCCTTTTTGTTGGTCAATTACTTTAACATGGTCAACTGTCAAATATCTCTGACCAAAAATATACAGTTCTTCGTAGCACACTTTGTTTTTGCCAAGCTCATGTATTATCTTTTTCTTTATAGTGCGGATAGTATCATCTTTATGAATTTGTTGAGAACTATTATGAAATTCTGGTTGCGGATTTATAGCATCAAATATCGCACGTTCACCATCTTTGCTAAATAATTTTTGTTTGATTTGTTCATCTGTCATAGGCGTAGAATTGCCATTAAAAACAACATACTTTGATGGAATACCTTGTGAATTCAATAAACATAGTATGTATTTTTGGCTCTCTGGAATTTCTATAGTTTCAGAAATGGGTTCCACTGTTTTAGATTCCATGACGTATATACAATAAACTTATAAAATATGTAAGTTTTTTATTCTTTATATTATTAAATGAAAAAGGCATTATTAATTGGAATAGATTATATTAACAATCCTGAATATTATTTGAGAGGATGTATAAACGATGTTATTGTTGTTCGCAATATGCTAATAGATGCGTACGATTATAATGCGTCTGATATTACAATTATGAGGGAAGATTCGGGTGATTTTATAGCACCAACAAAAACTAATATATTACGTCAATTAGAACTTTTGTTTTCACAAAGCGAAAATTTAGAGGAACTATGGTTTCATTACAGTGGTCATGGGTCTCAATTACAAAGTCAGAATAGTGAAATGAAACAGATTATTATACCATCTAATTATCAAGAAGAAGGTGTAATTCAAGATACCGAATTGCTTCAGTTAATACAACAGATATCAAAACATTGTCGCGCTATTATGGTATTTGATTGTTGTCATAGCGGCACTATATGTGATATGCCATGGACGTTTGAATATACTAATGCAAATTATTTGGTAACACACACTAACCCTATTGAAATGTCCAATCCAAACATTTATGTTTTTAGTGGTTGTCGTGATAATCAAAAAAGCTCGGATTCAATAAACGCATTAGACCAATCAGTAGGAGCTTTCTCAAATGCATTAGTAGAATCATTGAGAGCCAGTCGTCATAACATAAGTGTTATGGACTTGTATAAAAATACATGCATTTTTTTATTGAAAAATGGTTATAGTCAGAATCCTGTGTTATCATCAAGCACAAAGACACCGTCCTATATTATTACCAAACCATAAAGTAAACTGTTTATACATTTGTGTAAAAAAATAATACATAATTATATAAATGAAGAAATCTTTAATTATAACAAAAAGACAAGGATTAAATAAAACAAAATTAAAACACAAAAATAAAACTCGTAAAATAGGTGGTTCTACTATTTATAATGGTTCAGCAGATAGAATAATAGACCAAATAAAAAAAACAGACGATACTTATGATGGAAAACCGTTCTTTAGAAAACTTTATCCAAAAAAAAAGAAGGGAAATGACACAAGGCATATAGAAAAAAAAATAGTAAAAATTCTTATGAATAATCCTCACCCAAATATAGTAATGTTCTATGATGTTAATGATAGATATTTAGATATGGAAGAGTTAGATTCACCACACTCAAACACAGAATTTTATGATAATTTTAAAGATGAAACCCCAATTATAATAAAGGTAATGATTGATGTGAAAGACTTTTTACAAAAATTGGGAATAATGTATATTGATTGGAAATTTGATAATATAGCAAAAGGTAAAGACGGTAATTATAAATTATTTGATTTTGATGCTTCTGGAATAGTTGATTTACATACAAATAAATGGAAAGTAAAACCACCAAACTATTGGAGTTATGGGAGTGCGAAAAAAAGACATTGTAATACGCCAAAAGAAATAGATGATTGGTCTTTTAGATATAATATTTTAAATGAAGAAGAACTTAGTTGTAGTAAATAAAAATAATAAAATAAAGACATTATGTTATTATTTATTATAATGGGAGTTCATTTCTCAAAAAGGAAACGTTTGTTAACTAAAAGAAGATACCCAACAACAGCAAACGAAACATTAAGAAGAAGAATAATGTTTGACTTAAAAAGAATGCACAACTGTTTGAATGAACTAAAAGAAGACGTTCACATAATAAAAAACGAAATATCCACTAATAAAAACAATATTTATACATCATAATAAGGGTTATCGTGTATGCTCATACCACAATATTCGCGTTTATCTTTTTTATAGTCTATGGGATTATGGATACCCGCTGTTTTTGCGTTCTCCAATAGAAATTTGAAATTCTCCCAGAATTCACTCTTATGTCCAATAGATTTCGTCATAACATGAGAAAGTTCATGAATCGCCACAAATGTAAGTGTACTTTCATCTATTAAATTATCATTTTCCGATTTGGATTTATTTAAACAGAAAGCTAATTTCTCGCCCTTGTTCTCACTATACGCAGTGTATTCACTTGTAGGTAATGTTTCAACAATCTTCTGTGGATTGTAACCAGCGACAAGACGTTGAACACGCTCTTCATCAGGATAATGTTTGTCCATGTATTTAACTAATCTTTTACACTTATCAGTTACAGTTGCGAGTAAATCAGCAGCAGCTTGTAATTTTTCACGCTCACGAACACAATATTTATTACCATCTACATTGGATATAATACATTTTAATTGAAATCCTTCAGAGTTTACATAATACATGTAACCACATATACTTAAAACAAAAACAATAAGAAAATAACCTAAAGCATCGTATTTATCCATGACTATATAAATACGGTGTATTTTATTGATGAAAAAATAAATAATACTGTTTCTTATTGTTTCAATAACTTAATAAGAAGCAGTTTGTTCTTCCTTTTTCTTCTCTTCTTCAAACCCCTCTCTGCGTGCACGCATTGGCATACCCATACTCATGGACATACGCCAGACAAATCCAGCAGTGAAGTAAAGGACAGCAGCGAAAACCACAGCATGGACGGCGGCGACTGTCATCTTGCTGCCATTTGAAGGTAAACGCAAGAGAACACCAGGGGAGAGAACGAAAAATAAAATAGCAGAATAGATCGCAACAACAAGATTCATTATATATACCCAACAGAAAAAATATGAAATTCCTAAATAACTATATTAATGTTTCACAATCGTGTTTTACTTTGTCTAAAGCCAATGGTTTACTATTTACAATACAGACGCACATATTTTGTGGAATAATATATTGGTTTATAACCCTTGTCACATCTGCTTTGGTAATGTTATGATAATAAGTTTCATACAATTTAGAATACGGAACAATTTTTTGAACATTATCACCCATTAGCCATTCTTCACCATTATATTGTGTTTGTGTAGTTAAACTCTCTAAATTTAAAACATTAGACCCCTTGATGTATCCTTTCGCATTGCGTATTTCTTCTTCTGTGATTCCCTCTTTTTTCATAGAATTAATTGTTTTCATCATAAGCGATAACACACCCTCTTTTTTACCAGATGAGAAAAAATTGGCTGGTTTTGTTACAGTAAAGAATACAATTTCACCCATGTGTTCGTAATTCTGAGCAGTACATTTTGCGTGATAGACCAATCCCTTCTTTTCGCGCAACAATTTCATAAGTCTACTACTAAATCCACCTCCCATTATTTTGGATAAAAGAATAAGAATATACTTGTCTATGGATGAGCGTGGGCATGTTCGGAATCCTATACTAATTAATGTATTTGAAATCCCTTTTTTCTCAATCATCTTGTATTGAATTTCAGTGTAAGGTAATAGACCAAACTGAATAACTGGAACAATAGATGGTTGAACTCGCTTTGGATTTTTATGAAAGTATGTGGTTTTAATCATTGCTTTTATGTGTTCAAAAGGTAAATGAGAAACAATACTTAAAATCATATTACTAGGATGGTAATAAACACGGTAAAAATCTAAGATATCATTGTAATCTAGAGAATTTTTGTGATGAAATGTTAAATCATCTACTTGATGTTCGTAAGAACTTCCACGATATAGCATTTTATTCACCTCGTCGTTCAAAACATTTTCTGGGTTGTTCTCATTGTTATTATTCTCTTCAATAATAACCTTGTGCTCTTTAACAAATTCACTCTTTTTAAAGGTGGAATTCATCAACATATCAGAAACAACCTGCAATGAATGTTCTAAATATTCATCTTGGCATTTTACAGTGTAACATGTGTAACGTCGGTCAGTAAAAGCATTAAAATAAGCCCCTATTTTTGAATATTCTGCAAATATGTCATTGGAATCGGGTATTTTTTTGGTGCCTTTAAAACACATATGCTCTATGAAATGTGATGCACCACGCATTTTATCATATTCATAAACAGAACCCATGTCACAAACTATAAATGCACTACTAATAGGTATCCTACTAAATGAATTTTCATAAATAACACGGAACCCATTCGGATAAGTATGATGTAAAATAGGCATGTTTCTGTTTCCTACTATATGGGTATATCAAAAAATAGTATTATAACAATAATTTTTATAATACTAAGCTGCAAGCTATTTATTTAGGGCCTTGTCCAATCTCTAAGGGGACACGCCCGAAATCGGGCTCAATTGTGCTTTGGTGCCAAGGTCCTACATCAGCCTTTTGGATGACGGGGTCAGAACGCAATTGGAGATTGGGGTTGCGGAGGGATTGGCCGATGGTGTCAAGACCAATGTGGTATCCAGCTTGTAACAAATCAGGCATTAAGATATCGCCACCGTTCATTGTGTTGGGGTTTAAGGCAGACCATTGGCTGTTGGTATCCTTGGGTAACAAGTCAGATGGGTTGGCAACAGCTTGGGCAGAGTATCCAGCAGGACCAGGAACTGAAGCAGCACCTCCTTGTTTGGCAGGTTCGCTAATAACCGAAGGTAATGTGGGAACAGTTGGGGCTGTAGGAGCGGTGGTAGCCGCGTCACCCATATTATCATAAAGATTCACTTTGGAGCCTGAGTAAGCAAAAAGAGCCCACGCAAGAACTAAGAATATAATCAATGCAATAGTTCTTTCTTTTGTGAAAAACTTGGAAAGTCCACTTGTGATCTCTTTGAACATTCTTATTATATATAAACGGATGATAAAAATATTTTTACAATTCGTTTTTAAATTTGCTAAATAGTTTGGTTATTCATCTA
>Ga0114975_10003547_pt1 | contig 10397 bp, 4 predicted proteins | sample S_130626_EF_Meta_FD_87031 | JGI IMG/M metagenome (GOLD analysis project Ga0114975, IMG submission 87031) | Freshwater microbial communities from Lake Simoncouche, Canada to study carbon cycling - S_130626_EF_MetaG | ecosystem: Environmental > Aquatic > Freshwater > Lake | place: Lake...
AAACTTCTCTGAATTTGGATTGGATCTCCAAGTAGATAGTCTCAAGAATTTTAGGGTATTACAAACTACAGAAAAAGACAACAACTTATTTTATGGAAATGCTTGGGCTGATGGGAATTGCCGTATGTATGGGCCGTTGAATCAAATTAACATGGATATTAATTTGAAACCAAGAAAAAATTCGCTGCTGTCAATTCAATATTCATCTGGAAATGAAAATACAATTTCAGGGGCTATCATATTTAGAAATCACTTAGGGAAAATACAGGCCACATCAGTTAAAAAGGAAACTCCCAATAGTTTGGGCAAAATCAATATGAATATCACTGCAACTCCTGAAGCGGAAGTTCAGTTTGTAATTGATAAAAAGCTCGGCGATATTATCAAGGGTAGGGGAAATGGACAACTTCGATTGGTATATGATCTCGATAAAAAATTCTATATGTTTGGTAGTTTTTTTGTTGAACAAGGTGAATACTCTTTTTCATTGCCAGGGATTAATTTATTAAAGCGTATTTCCCTCGATAAGGGTGGTTCAATTGTGTGGGATGGAGATCCATTCAACGCAACAGTTGATTTGGTTGGAAGAATTGAAAAGAAAATTTCGCCATCAACGCTCATGATTACATCTGTTGGTGCAAAAACGAGTTATCCTGCAACCAAAATTATCAGTTTGCTAACTTTGAAAGGGAATTTATTTAGTCCATCAATCGGATTTGATATTCAAGCTCCTGATTTGTCATCTACAGGTGGCACGTCGGCCAACGAAGTGAATTCTGTGATACAGAGAATTCGAAGCGACAAAGATGAAACGATGCGTCAAGCGGTGGCCTTATTGTTGTTTGGTAATTTTATTCCCCCTTCTTTTTCAAGCAGTGGCGCTTCGGCAACAAGTAATTTTAGTGGTTCAGGATTTGCAGGAAACAGTGTTTCTATGATAGCGAGTTCGGTGGTGAATGATTTGTTTTCGAAATACGGAATTCCAACCCGAATTCAAGTGAATATTGACGACGTAAGGAATTCAACGGGAACAAGCAATACCAAATTGTTCTTGAATACAGAATGGTTTTTGTCGGATAGATTGCGGTTGGATTTGAATTACGATCCAACGGTGGCGGTTTTGGTAAGCAGTGCAGCTTTGCCAATCAATATTAACTTGGAATACAAAACCACCGATGAAAATTGGAGAATTAAAGCATTTTCTAGGAGTAATAATTTATTATTACAACAAAATGGAAGTTCAACAACAAACGGGGTTTCTGGAAATACATTGGGAACAGGTATCATGTATCGCAAAGAGTTTGAAACTTTCAAACGGAAAAAAACTGCACCTAATCCAATTAAAAATTAATCAACTCAACAATTATTTACTTTCGTAAAATGTCCATTAAAATTCCTTTAATCGAATCCTTTAAAATGTCGGGTTCAGCCATCAAGCAGAATAAACTGCGAAGTGTTTTATCGGTTTTGGGAATTACAATTGGAATTTTTTGTATTATTTCAGTATATGCTTTGGTACATTCTTTGGAAAAGAGTTTGAACAATCAATTTTCTAAATTTGGATCTGACGTTGTATTTATTCAAAAATGGCCATGGGATGAATTTGGCAATAATTATCCTTGGTGGAAATATTTAAAACGCCCTGTTACGAAACCCGAAGAGGCCGATTTTTTAGTTGATCGAATTACGCCCAATAAAGTAAAAGCAATTGCCTATTTATTTCAGCAAAATGCGGATGTAAAAACATCGAAAAATGCCCTAAAAGGAGTTGAAATCAAATGTGTTTCTTACCAATATAACCAAATTCAATCGGTCAATATTGAATATGGACGGTATTTTACTTACGAAGAAAGCAATAATGGCCAACCTGTTGTAATTCTTGGTGCAAGTATTGCACAGAATTTATTTCCTGAGGGAAGTCCTGTTGGTAAAAAAGTAAGGGTAGGTTCTGGAATTTGCACCGTCATTGGTGTTTGCAAATTTGAAGGAACCAGCATGATTAACAATTCAAGTGACGATGGTGTTTTTGTTCCCTCTAAATGGGGTTTGGGATTCTTTTCATACAAACAAAGTGAAGATGCACAAATTATGGTTCGGGCCGAAGATGGTATTTCAATTGATGATTTAAGAATTGATGTTGCTCAGTGTATGCGGGCGTACAGACGTCTAAAGCCCGGTGCTGAAAATGATTTTGCAGTAAATAAAATGTCGATGATTACCGATGCTATTTCAAGTCTTTTCGGACAAATAAAGAAAATAGGTTTGATCATTGGGGCATTTGCCATGTTGGTGGGTTGTTTTGGGGTGGCGAATATTATGTTTGTTTCAGTGAAAGAACGGACCCAAGAAATTGGAATTCAAAAAGCATTGGGGGCGCAAAATTGGTTTATCCAAGTGCAGTTTTTATTAGAAAGTATTTGGTTGTGTATCGCCGGTGGATTGCTTGGGATTTTCTTTGTTTGGCTCGTTTTGTATGGGCTTAATGCAGTGTTTTCTTCATCGCTAGGTGCGGGCGCTTCATTGTCTTTGGGATTGGAAGATGCGTTGATTGGAATTGTAACTTCTGTTATTGTGGGTATAGTTGCTGGATTTATTCCGGCGGCATCGGCAGCGAAGATGGATCCCGTAACTGCCATCCGATCAAAATAATTGAAGCATAAGAATTATTATTCATTTAACTTATTTGTGACATCCAACAAGGTTTTATGTATTTACTTTGCAAAGTGATTTTGAAAAAGAAAAGTATATTGTTGGTTTTGGGTGCTTTGTTATCGGTAGTTGCTTATGCACAAAAAGATACAACACAAAAAAGCAAAAAAGACACAAGCGATATTGAAAAAATGAAAGTGCTTGAAATTAAAGTTCAAGCAAATATTATTGAAAACCAAGCTGATAAATTGGTTTATAATGCATCTCAAGACATTACAAGTAAAGGTTCTTCTTTGAGCGACATGTTGTCGAAAGTGCCCATGGTTGAAGTGGATATGGACGGAAATGTTTCTATGCGTGGCAACAGAAATATTAAATTTCTAATCAATGGCCGACCTTCAGGGTTGCTTGCTGGTAATCTTGCCGATGCATTAAAATCGATTTCAGCAGATGACATTGACAAAATTGAAGTAATTACCAATCCATCTGCAAAATACGATGCGGAGGGTTCTGGAGGGGTTATAAATATTATCATGAAGGATGTTCGATTAAAAGGAAATTCGGGCAACTTTAGAATGGGTTTGGGTACCAGGAGTGCCAATTTGGGTGGCACATTTTCTGTGCAACGAGGGAAAACCAATTTCACCACCATGATAGGTGGCCACGGTTGGAGAACATGGGGGTTTTCAAGAGCCAATAGATTAAATACCATTCAAGGATTTACAAATCAACTTACACAAAACTCTGATTTTAGTAACTGGGGTGGTGGGCCAAGGGTCACATTTTCGGTTGATCACACTTTTAATAAAAAGAATGCATTTAGTGCATCGGCATCGGTGAATACAGGATGGAGAGGCACATTAACTGACTGGGAAACCAATGTGGGAGTTAAAGATAGTTTTTTGAATTACTTATGGAATCAGAATTCAGATAAATTAAGCACTACAATTGGGTATGATATCAATTTAGATTATCGCAAAAAATTTGATAAAAAAGACAGAGAACTCGGTTGGTCTGTTCAATTTTCTAATAGTACTGAAAATGCAAAATATACAAGTGATAGAAAAAATCAAATTGGAAAATTATTGCACAATGAAAAAAGTTTAAATGTGGGTCAGAATAATGAACTGTCTACGCAGCTAGATTTTACAGAACCTATAACTTCGAAAATTTCATTAGAGTCGGGTGTAAAAGGAATTTGGCGTTTTGTATTTTCTGATTATTCTTTCGATAGTTTAAATATCCCTCAAAATGAATATTCAACCATAGCCTTTCGAAACAACTCATTTACCTATTATCAATATGTTTATGCTGGATATTCTCAAATAATTTATAATTTAAATGCAAATTACACAATTAAGGTAGGTGGCCGTTTTGAGTACACTAATTTCGGAGGGAATTTGAGTAAGCCCAATGAAATTTCTTTTACAGGTAAGCCTTACAAAAACCTAATTCCTTTTTTAAACATATCTAGAAAAATTGGACAAGGTGGTTATTTGCGCTTTAACTTTACGCAAAGAATTCAGCGTCCTAGCTTATTTTATTTGAATCCATATACCAATTTCAGTGATCCATTAAACATTACTACAGGAAACCCATATTTATCTCCAGAAATCTCTACCAACTATGAATTATCCTTTGGTAATTATACACCTGTTGGCGGTTATGGAATTAACGTTTATCACAAACGTTTGAATAATTCAATTGAAACTTACCGTATTGTTGATGAAAATAAAGTTTACAGAACTACTTATGGGAATATTGGTCAAAATATTACCACTGGCTTCGATGTGAATATCAATTTCAAGGGCAAAACTTGGATGCTCAGTTTGAATGGCGGTGCTGGATTTGTAAACATTAGCAGTATCGTTGATACAGGTGTTACTGCTGGGTTAAGTTCAAAGGGAATTACATATACGGTTGGAACCAGAGGTTCTTATAATATTTCTAAAAAATACACCATTGAAATGTTTGCAAGATTTAATGCTCCAACTTTTTCTTTGCAGGGATATTCGGCAAATTGGTTTATGCACGTAATTAGTGTTAAGCGAAGATTCAACAATGACAAGGGTGGAATTGGTTTGGGATTAGATAATCCTTTTTCGCCTCAGGTTGATTATAAAACCGACAACAAAGGATTAAATTTCTCATATTATGAGATGCGAAGAACCACAATGTGGGGTGTTAGGATCAATTTTGACTATACTTTTGGGGGTATTCAGGTAGAGAAATCTAAGCCAGTAGAACGCAAGTTGAAAAATGATGATTTGAAGGATGGGGAAAAAGAAGGAGGCTCTTAATTGATATTTTTAATTATGAATGCTTTTTAGTATCTTTGTTTTATGGATATTTCTGGAAAAGTGATACAAATCTTACCTAAGCAAACGGGTGCTGGCAAAAATGGACCTTGGGAAAAGCAAGACTATATTGTTGAAATTCAAGGTACTTATCCCAAAAAAGTTTGTTTCAATTTATGGGGAGCTAAAATTTCTCAATTTGATATCAAAGAAGGTGAATTTATTAATGTGGGTGTAGATATTGAAAGTCGCGAATATCAAGGCCGTTGGTATACCGATGTTCGTGCTTGGAAAGTTGAAAGACCTGGTGCTTCTGGTAGTAATGGCGGTGCGCCTTCTACTCAAAATGCAGGAGACCACCATGATCCTTTTGCCCCTTCTGATGATACTCAAGATCCATTTGCATCGAATTCATCTGATGCAGATGACTTGCCTTTCTAAAGAATTGTCATAAAAACATCATATTAAATTTCTTCAACACACAAAATCACAATGATATGCGTCTATTGAAGTAATACCTAATTAGAAAAACATGATTCAAAAAATACTTGAAAAAAAATATTTGAAAAGACATTCGTTTTTAACGTTTGTCTTTTTTCTTTTTTCGCTAAATGCATTTTCTGCAACGTGGTATGTGAATACAACGGGAAGTGATGCCAATGCGGGAACATCTGCGGGAGCTCCGTTTTTAACCATTCAAAAAGCAATTAATTCAGCCGCCTCTGGTGATGTTGTAACAATTGCAACGGGTACTTACAATAAGTTTGTATTGGTAACTAAAGATATCACATTTGATATTGATAATGCAAATGTTACAATCAAATCTTTGTTGTTAAAAACTACATCGGTGAAGGCAACGATAACGTCGGCAACAACCGCAGGAACCCTTTTAATTACAGATTCATTTGAATTAACAAATGGATTGGTTCTGATTTCTGGAACTACGCCACCTGCGTTAAAAACCAAATCGGGTGCCAAGTTAGTTGGTGGTAACAAAAATAGTTATGTTGATGGTGGGTATTGGATTGGATCAACAAATAATACGGCAATAACTTGGGCCGTTGGTTCAGGAAGCGATTATAGACCAATTAATATAACGAGTTTCACCAAATCAGGCGCTACAGAAGAATTTTATTTTGCTAAGGTTTTGGCAAATGGACCATCTTTTACCCAAGCTTTACCTTCAGTTACAAGAAATATTTCTAAAGTTCATCATTACTACATGAATACCACGGCAACAAATTTGATTGCCTATAACTTTATTCTTAAGTTTAGTTATGATTCAGTTACAAATGATGACCATGTTTATGATTTTGCTAATTTACAATTATTAACCTCTACGGGTTCTGCTTCTTGGATTCTAAACAATTCCGTAGGAACTGCAAATAGATTGGGTACCATTTTATCTAGTTCTATTACAAATTTAAATGGGTATTACATTTTAGGAAATAAAATTGGTTCTCAAACTTCTGGTTATTTAGGTGGATTGAATACATTGGGAAGTTCAGACGTGTTTTCATCATTTATTGTTGTAAACCAATGCGAGGGCGATACAATTAAATTTTATAGCAATTCAAAATCAATTGGATCTTCTATTATCAATTACATATGGGATTTTGGTGATGGTTCTCCTACGCAAACAGGATCAACGGCTTGGCATGTTTATGCGCGAGGAATACCTGCAACATCCAGTTACCTTTATCTTGCTTCTTTGAGGGTCGAAAATCCTACAAGTAACGATTTTGGGTATAAGAATGTGATTATTTATAATACACCACGTGTGCCATTGAATTCTAATATATTCACACAAAGCGTTGAGTTATTGCCAAAGATTATTACGAGTGTTTGTCAAGGTCAAACTACCCGAATTACGGATACTTATTCTCCGCCTTCTGGAGAGGTAATGCAAAAAAAGGTATGGACAATTACGCCAACTGTTCCATCTTACGTGAAAGGGAATACTGCAGGAACAATCGGTTATAAAGATTCTAGTAAGGTTACCTATAAATTCTTAGCTGCAGGTACATACAAAATTTTTATTGCGCGTACCAATCAATATGGATGTAAAGCCATTGATAGCCAAGACTATATTTTACACGCAAAACCAGCAATTTTTATTGATGCAATTGACCAATGTTGGGATGCCAATAAGGCAATTGCTATCACCAATGGTACCGCAGATCCATCGCCAGATAAAATGTTAAAGTGGTCGTGGGATTTGGGTGATGGTACCAAATTGAATGGTCAAACTGGTCCTCCGGTTTTAAATAAAATTGTTTATCATAAATATGCAACAGCTGGACCAAGATTAGTCAAGATATCAGTTACTACTGATGCGGATTGTAAGGATTCAATGACAAAAATTGTAAATTTATTTGCAAAACCTGCTGCTCAATTTACTGCAACAAATACATGTATTGGTGAAGTAACAAATACATTAAATACATCTGGGGTTGCATCTCCGGAGAATATACTTTATGATATTTGGAATTGGGGTGATGGCTCTCCCAATGATTCGGCCATGCCAAATAGCGCACATACCTATGCGAAGATTGGTCTTTATAAAATATTATTGGAAGTACAATCTGCCAATCTTTGTAGAGATACCCAAGTTTATTGGTTGCGTGTACACCCTAAACCAGTGCCTTTATATAGTGTTAAAGAAGCTTGTTTTGGAGATACCACAAGATTTAGAAGGTTGTTAAACTTTAAATATCCGCGTCAAGATAGTATGAATTGGAATTGGACGTTTGACGACACCATTATGGCTACAGATACTGCAGTTCGATTTAAATTCACTGCTCCTGGGGTACATAAAGCACGTTTGGTTGCGACTTCAAAAGCGGGCTGCAGAGACTCCACGTTAGGATTGTTTCAGGTTTATTATAGACCACAACCTACTTTCTCTTTAGATCCGTCGGTGGTACCGAACGATTTAATGCAATGTCAAAAATGGAATAAATTTACATTTATACAGAATTACGGAGTTGATCCGAATGATACCATTCTCACATCCAAGTGGGTCTGGGGTGACACATTTAAAGAATCTCCAGCGGTTACCTTGTATCATAGCTATGACACAACAGGTATTTTTCAGCCGAGGTTAATAGTTACGAATATTCACGGTTGTGCCGACAGTGTAATGCATCCAGTAAATGTGGTGGCATCACCTATTGCACATTTCGCTTATAAAGGTGTTTGTATGCCAGATTCTGTTTATTTTTATGATACATTAACTTATTCCTTAGATACAATTAAACAACGTTTTTGGGATTTTGGTAATGGGGTTAAGGATTCAAATATTTTGCACAGAAATGTATACTACACAAATTCTGGTCCTTACAACACAAGTTATATCGTAAGAACTAAAAATGGTTGTGCTGATACTGCATATTTGAATGTAAACACACTTGTGAATACTCCTGTAATTTCATGGAATATGAAAGGAAGTATGCCGTTGTGTAAAGGAGATTCTGTTAAATTCACAATTACGGGAGGAGATTCGATATATTGGCTTGCCGATAATGATTCGGTTTTTGTGAAATCTATTTCTAAAACTGGGAATTATAAATTTAAAGTATACAATCAGGGTGTATGTTTTGCAATTGATTCAGTTCAAGCTTATGCTTATCCTCCTGCAAACATTAAAGCGCATTCAGATACTACAATTTTTAGGGGAAGAAAAGCCTCTGTATATGTATCCAATGCATTGAAAAATTTCCACTGGTATCCAGGTATTTATGTAGCTGATTCTACCAAAGTGGGCACTTCAACCATTCAATTGACAGATTCAATTACATTGTTTGTAGTTGCAACCGATTCAAATGGTTGTACCGATTTAGATTCTGTGCATATTCGAATTGTTGATCCTCCATTGGTGAAAATACCGAATATTATTACTCCTAATGGTGATAAGTCAAATGAATATTGGGATCTCATTGAAATTCCAGATGTTTTCTTATTTGATATTGTAATTAGTGACAGACAAGGCAAGAGAGTTTATACCAGCAATAATTATTTGAACAATTGGAATGGGGTTGATTCTGATGGAAATGTTTTGCCAAATGGTGTGTACTTTTATTATATGAAAAATCGTCAATCTAAAGAAGAGTATAGAGGATACATTCAAATTATTCGTTAATTATTATGAAAAAATTATTTAGTATTATTGGAATATTGGGTTTGACGTTACAAGCCTTTGCCCAAATGGGAGCAAGAATTGATCAATTTTATATGGATCCTTCAATTTCTGTTCCTGCGGCAATAACAAGCAACGACCAGGGAAGTGTTTCTTTGTATTATAACAAAATATTTAACCAAACTCCAGGTTCACCGCAGCATACATTGTTTAACATAGCAATGCCTGTTAAAAATAAAAATACAGCTTTTGGAATCTTGTATTTGAAAGAAAATATAGCTTTTTCTGAAATTCACAATGCCTATGCAACATATGCTTATTCATTGGGTTTAGGAAGTACAAAATTGAGTTTGGGAGTGAGTGCGGGTGTTTTATCTCAAAACTTTGATGCATCAAAAATGGTTTACATTCATGAAAATGATCCAAAAATTAATGCAATTAGTTATAGTGCTCCAGTAGTTAGGGCAGATCTTCGCGCTTCAATATTCGCGAAAGCCGATAAATGGTATGCCGGTTTTTCAGTTTCTAGATTACCTAAGCCACATTTTGATTATACTTATTATAACTATAAAGCTGGATATGATTTGCAAACACAGTCTACCTTATTGCTCGGTTTTAAAGGTGATTTAGGTTCGGATTTATCAATAAGACCTGCAATTAACTGTACTTGGTACAATTGGGATTATCTTTATTTGCAAGCAAATGTAAGTTTTTGGTATAAAGAAAAAGTGTGGGTTGGTCTAGGTGAAAATAACTTTTTGCAGTTTGGTGGAAATATTGGATTTAAACCGCAAGATGATATTTCAGTTTCCTACTCTTATACTGTTCCAAATGGCGAACAAAGTGGCTTGCTAGGTCCTATCCACGAATTCAGAACTACAATTGGATTCGCTGCTTTGGGCGGTGGCTCAGTTTCTTCGAAAGATGATGGTTCTGATAATTCTTCTTCTGAGGGAAATGATGAAGAGTCTAACAAAGAAAGAGCTCCAAAAGGAAGAGAAAGATTGGAAGTTACGGCTCGTTCTTTGAAGGACATGAAAACTTTCGGAAAAGGACATGATACTACAGGTATACACTTGCCACCAATCGATAAAATCAAACCTGAGGCAGGATTTTATTTAGTTGCTGGGTTACACAGCAATGAAGATAAAGCAAACAAGCAAATCAAAGAGTTATACATGAAAGATGTAATTGCTTTTAAGTTTTTCGAACCAAAAACTAAGAGCTATTATGTGTATATGGAATACTATTTCTCAGAGAAAGAAGCCAACAAAGGCATCTTTTATTATGAGTCTACTGTGCCTCAAATGTGG
>Ga0114975_10003549_pt1 | contig 10394 bp, 19 predicted proteins | sample S_130626_EF_Meta_FD_87031 | JGI IMG/M metagenome (GOLD analysis project Ga0114975, IMG submission 87031) | Freshwater microbial communities from Lake Simoncouche, Canada to study carbon cycling - S_130626_EF_MetaG | ecosystem: Environmental > Aquatic > Freshwater > Lake | place: Lake...
CTATAATCAGATTCTAATTCACGACGCCAGTAAGGTTCTCCGTCGCAAAAGATTGGTATGTTGTCTAAGTAGTCAATAAATTTAAGTCTAGGCAATCTTCCCGCCATTGGTATTAACGTACTATTAAATAATTCCAATGCATCATTTTTAAAAAACTTTTCTACATCAAAATCAATTATAGTATAATCTATGTTTAACTCGTTGCATAAACTAACAGCGTTGGTTACATCACGTATATTATAATCATTTTCTAATCTAAAAATAAAAGTATTATGTTTAATACCAACACTTTTAAATGTCCTAACAACTACTTCGCTGTCTGTGCCTCCGCTTAGGCAAACATCAAACGGCTCGCTATATGAATCTCGCATAATACGTGCATTATCAAATAACGCATCTTTATATAACGGCAGGGGATTATTAATTGTTTTATTAAAGTTTATAGAAAGTAAACTATGTCGGTGTTGTTTAGCCGCAAACTCGACTCCATCAAAACTATAACTCATCCAATTATTATATCGTTCCACTAATCATCCCACCTTTTAAAAGATAGATGTGTCATAGCTTCTGAGTAAGTAGGCGTTATAGATCTACATGGCCAAGTTATTGCATAGGGTTGTAAATAACTTTTTAGCATATCAATAATTAAAATTATCCTATGCGTAGAACCAGGCAAGTTAGAATGGTCAGTACCGTGTAATACATTTGCATCGTCAAACCCAAATAACTCTCCGTGTTTCCATATATGGCGCCACCCTTCTATGTCAAAAATACAATGCGGACTTTCTTGTACACAAAAATGAAGGCGTATATAATCTGAATCTAAACCTAAATGATGAACTAACCTGCTACCTGGATAACTTATACTAAATTGATAAGATCCTATGATATCTTTATGTTCTAATATAAAGGAATTAGTCCAAGGCATTAACTCAAGCACGTTGGATGCAAATCTTTCATGTTCCCATAATTTCCAGTCTACTTCTAATTTTTCTTTATCATCCATAAAATTGCTAGTCATATATAGGGTAATGTTTTTAAAACTACCAGAATACATACTATCATTTAGTTTTTTAGATTGATCTTTTAACAAGTTAATATGATGAATAAATTTTCCGCGAGTCGTTATAATGTGTCGATACTTTGCAGCCGCTATAAACTCATCTAATATTGTCTGTTGATTTTCTAACAGTTTGTCCGTTACACTATTGTTATTAAAATAAATGTAAGGACTTTCTAATAACGCTTGGATCATTTTTTACTAATTGCTTTAATTATTAATCCAGAAATATCAACTTGCCACCATGTATCACCAAAATATGCACGTCTTGGAAATCTATGATGATTGTTGTGCCACGCTTCGCCCCAGCTAGGAATAGCCCATAACCAACTGTTTGTACTTCTATCATTTAAGTTATAAGTTCTAAAATTTCCAAACCAACTTGGCATGTGTCCTACATAGTTAACAACATTACTCATTAGGCTTGTTATGACTGCAGGCGCCCAGTGTAAGAATATTACAAATTCCCAGCCTCCTAAGACAAACAAAATTATACCCCAAACAGCATGTATAACAAAATAGTACCTATGAACAAACTGATGAAATTTATCTCGTACTAGTGTACGCATACGCCATTTAGTTGACTCTGGAGTTTGTTGTTCGTATTCAAGAGTAAAAATTCGAAGTCCTTTATATAAAGGACTGTGTGGATCATTAGGCTTATCACTATGTAAATGATGATTAATGTGTATTGCAACCCAGGCTAACGAACTACCAGTGCCAGCTAATGCTCCTACAATAGTTAATACTCGTTCTATAAACTTTGATGTTTTGTAACTTCCATGAGTTAACAATCTATGATAGGTGACAACAACACCTAAACATCCGTAGACAAAATAACCTGCAAGTACCATCAACAGATTAGAAAGCGTTAATCCTGCTACGCTAAATCCAATAATAGATCCTATAAAGGCGATTGTTAAAAAAACTTGGGCACCGCGTGTACTTGATGCTAAAAATGATGTGTTCATATGTTATTTATCTGTGCTCTAAACGTAATATTCGTTTTTTAATAATGATATCATCTGGCTTGATCTCTTGGCCCATTAGCCCCCAGTATAACTTGTTATCAGGTTGTGTTCCTGCAGGAATAACTGCTATTTCTAAATAGTCGTATCTACCAATAGGAATAAAAGTTGTCTTTTGTATTTGCTTTTCATATACTTTAGATATACGTTTACTAACGCAATAATAATATTCGTAATAGTGATTCTCTTCAGCAACCCTAAATGCTTCTTTAATAAGTAATCCTATTTCAGGATTATTAAAAGAAAATAATTGTACAAATTTACTAGTATATAAACCAGTTATACCCCAGTACTTTTTTGGTGCGTCTACAAATCCTACGGCAATCCAACTAACTAGTTCTCCGTTATCCATGCATCCAAGGGCATAATTTTTAGAAGTTAGATCAAAATATTTTGAATACCCTGTTATAAATGTGTCTCTATCGGGAGGAGTTGAACCGCCCGATCTAGACTTCAAACGGGACATGTTAAAACATTGATCTAAGTATTGGTCGCCAGTTAATCTAATAACATTCATTCAAGTATCCATGCATGATCTTTAAATGTACTTGCACTATCTTCAATAAATTTTTTAAATTCTGGTTTAAAAAATCCGTAGACTAATAGTATACCTTTGGTAAATTCTAAAGAATACTTACTAGAGTGAGTCATAGGATAGTCTTTATAATAAAATGAATTAGTAGATTCGGGTAAAACTAATGTTTTTGTATCATTAAAATACTTAAAGTTCCAAACAGGTTTGGGATAGTTATTCCACAGCATACATCGTATTTCATCTGTAGGTTCTGCATGATCTGAGTGTGTAGGTATAGTTTCTAAATTTTCAATAACTCTAACTACTATTGGTACGATTGGAATATTTTTTTTAATTTGATTAACAATGTCATCAGTCACTGGACACTTAGGAGCAGTTGGTGCAGAATACGTTATATTTCCCTTTACTATTGAATTTGTATACAAATTCATCCCTCGCCATTTACGCACTTCGTTGTTGTGATTTGTTTTTTCTTTTGTGACTATTCCCGAATGTGTATTCCATACTTCCCACCATTGATCCCAGTTATTAGGTTCAATCTTAGGTATTGCTAAAGGAGTCATTAAAATCATAGATTTTAAAATCCGTTATCTAGCATAAATTGTCTTGCTTCGGAGAATGTTGTAGGTTTTGGAAATCCAATACTTAACATATAACGTGTATTATTAAAATTAAACACAGTATGAAATTTAGAGACATCCATTAAAAAATATCTGTTAGGTTCATACGTTAGCATTTTAATATTCTTAACGTCACGTACTGCCTTTATATCTCCAAATACACACTGACTATCTCGTCCTTCTAAAAGCATGTTCATTGACACATTTCTAATACCATCCCTATGCCACCCATAGCAGGTATTAGGCATACTTTTAAAAACTGATATTCTGTCAGCACATCCAAACTTATTGATAATTTCAATAATACTAGGATCGTCATTAAAATCTTCTATAGACAATTGAAGCAAATTCATTTCTATAATTTGTTTCCAGTCGCTTTCTTTAGATGCATGAACTTTTTGCATAATCGTTTGACTAATATTTGAAACTACATTTAGTTTATAAAAATATTCTTGATCATCTATCATGCTCTAACCAACTTAATGACCCATGCTATTGGATCAACTTCGTGCGACAATTGTTTAGTAGTATAATTTTTAGGATCTGCATGGTGATTGTTATGCCATGCCTCGCCTAGAATTATAGGAAACAGATATACATTATTTCTACTGTTATCTTTAGTTTCGGAATTTCTATAACCAAACATGTGTCCAAAGTAGTTAAAATTATGTTGACTAAGTTGTATAACTAGTGCAGGTAATGCCCAAACAAAATAAAATAATTCTAAATTGATTAACATAAAACTAATAATAAACACAATCATAATTGCCATATACCATTTATGAATAAACAATTGTTCTTTAGTCATCAAGTCTTTAACAGAGAACACATCCATCTTTTCTTCTTCCTGGCTTTTCATATGACCAAATCCAAAAAGTTTGTAGCCTAGAAATTTAGGGCTGTGTGGATCTTTCTCAGTGTCAGAGTATCTGTGATGTTTTCTATGTAGGTAAACCCAGCCTAGAGGACTGCCTCTACCAGCAAGAATTGATATGATAGTAAATATCCATTTTACTACAGAATTTTGAAATTCAAATGATCTATGAGAAAAATATCTATGATGCATCATCCAGATACCACAGATGTTTAATATATAGAAACTAATAATAGCAGTTGCTACGTTGCCTATTGTAAACATTTCTAAATTAAAGAATCCAGAAATAGATACTACCATAGCAAACATAGTAAGAATGGTAATGTTTCTCGATGTAGATCCAAATAGCATATTATTCCTTTTTGATATTTATTAATCATAGGGGCTAGTAAAAAAGTAAATATCAACAGTATGATCTTTCACGTTTCTCCTTTCGACTACTCTAACACTAATAAATTTTTTGAATTTTGTAAATCTGCATCTCTAGAAGTAGATCAGCCGGCGGCCAGCAACATGTGGCACGATAATTGGATTGAGGAAAATTATACCTTACCCTATATATTATTTAAAGACAATCGTTTTAAAAATCCAAAGGGTGAGTTTTTTATACTCAAGCATGATGATCAAATCATAGGGTGCAGTGGAGTTTATATAAGTGACTTTAATGCGGAAATAGGCATATTAGGTTGCAGAACCTGGATCTCTAACAAATATCGTAATCAGTCATTGGTTAGAGACTATCTACTGCCTGCTCAAAGAGACTGGGCTACATCTAAACAATTAAAGTGTATCATGTTGACCTTTAACGATTATAATAAAAATATTATTAAAATTTGGCAGCGAACTAGATTTGGGGAGACGCGGGCACCTAGACAGCCGCACCATATGTTCTATAAAAATTTTAACAAAGTGTTGTTCCCACTAACTATCCAATACACCCCGCAATGGGCAATATATGAACAATTAGATGATAATTTTGAATTTAATTGGCAAAGTATTGCATTGACCTAATGTTGTTAATTGTGTACAATACAGTATGAATATTTCAAAAAGCCCCGAACGACATACTTTTCAACAAGACGGGTATGTCAAACGCTGTGAAGAAAAGGGCGAAAAGCCTAACGAAGATTACTTAGATTTTTATAAATCTGCACGTCAACAAGACGAAGAAAATATGGTTGATCCAAAATGGCAAAAGGATAATCTAGAGTACGATCTGCGTTCAACAGAATGGATTCTAGACAAGGCTCGCGGAGATGAAGTCTATGCTCAAAACTTATATGCCGCCCTGTGCAACAATGATTTTACCAAACGTGAAATGTGGCCTATTCTTAAAGAGCAAAAATGGGCTTGCTCTTGGCGGCATGCTGGCGGTATAATTGCTGACATGCGAGAACAAGGCGACTATATTGATTGGTACTGTAGCGGTATTCGACAGCATGAAGATTTAACACCTGAAGAATTCAAAGCACTGACATTAGAAGAACAACTACATCGTAAAAAGATCGATGCATTTGTGCCTGAAAGTGTAGTGACTGATGAAATTAAAGACGACCTATACAAGTTAGGTTGGTTAGTAGTAGAACAAAAGGATGATATGCTATGAGTAGGTTAGAGGGTAAAGTAGACAAAGGTTGGGGCTACGAAATCATTTGGGCAACTAATGATAAGTACTGTGGTAAGCTCCTGTGTTTTTCTAAACCTGGTGCAAAATTTAGTATGCACTTTCATAAAGAAAAAGAAAAAACTTGGTTTATTAATTCTGGACAGTTTGTGTTAAGATATATTGATACTAAAACAACAGAGCTCAAACTGGTAAATTTAAAAGAAGGTGATGTATGGAAAGTAGACCCACTAGTTCCGCATCAATTAGTTGCTATGCACCCAGACTCTGTTATATTTGAAGTTAGCACCGCTGACTCTGAAACAGACATGTATAGGGTGGCACCAGGAGATAGTCAAGTTAAAAAGGAAGAACCAAATGCAAACATTGACATTCAAAGCTGAAGAAATTTTTGAAGACATTCCGGGTGATCCAGATAATGTTATAATGAAACTTCCTCCAGAAATTTGTGAACAACAAGGTTGGAAAGAAGGTGACACACTAACAGTCACAGTTGAAAATGGTGCTATCATAATTAAAAAACATGACTAAAAATTCGGAACTAATTGAACTCACAGGTGCAGTGACTGACGTACTGCCAAATTCTACTTTTAAAGTTAAAGTAAATAATGGACATGAAGTAATATGCTACATGGGTGGAAGATTAAAACAACATAAGATCAAAGTTATCCTTGGTGATAATGTAAAATTTGAAGTTAGCCCTTATGATCTTACCAAGGGTCGCATAACCTATAGAATGTAAAGTGAATGAAGACTTATCCTTAGTTAGAAAAATTTGTACGGGTATTATGACCCGTAGTGAGGATGGTGGTAAATTCAAAACTATTCTAGCAAGAGTTAAGAAAGGATTTAGCATTTTAGACTTAAAAATTCGTACTAGGCGAATGAGAGACTTAGATGAAAATGAGTTCTATGTTAATGCATATTATGACGCAGAAGATGACGGTGCAGGTCTATGCCCAATTGAAGTCTATATATTACACAACTTAGATCAAGATGCAACCTTTGCACATGCACAAGCTGGACAATTTGTTGTACAAATATATGATGCAGTAGTACACGAGTTGCGTCATCAATATCAAGGGCGCCGTAGAAATTATATGCATGTTGAGCACGGTTCAGATGATGATATACAGTCATACTTAGGCGATCCAGATGAGATTGATGCGTATGCACTTAGTATCTCAATCGAACTAATACGCAATCTTGGCCGCACCCGCTCAATTCAATATCTACACCGGGCAAGCCAATTGGCTAAAATACGCCCAAAAGGTCTGTATGCTAGTCCAAACTTATTTGCATATTTTAATGCGTTTGGAGATATCAGTCATCCAGTACTCCAAAAGTTAATTAAAAAAGTGTTTTTGAATTTAGAAGTGGTTGACAAGAACGCAGTTTTCTATTAAAATACTTGTATATTAACTCATAGAGTGACCGACATGAAAGAGTTTCCTACACAGCAAGTACTAGAATTGGCATGTGCTGCCCAGAGAATTAACGGTGCTTATCTTAAAGAACCGCAGGCCGTCTACTCAGGCGATGGCATATACGTGTACTCAAAACAGCCTAACAAGATGTTAATGTTAGTCACAGCCCATCCGGCAATTTGGACAGCAGATACAAAAGACAAACCTGTAGCACTTGAAGTATTGCCTGAAGATGTTGCACTGGCAGACGAAATCCAACAGTATTTTAAACGATTAATGTTTGCTGCTATTGCCGGCGACAATGAGTTTCAAACTAACATTAACAGTTTCTTAAATGCGGAAGGTATTGAAACAAAAAACTTTGGCTACATTGCTTGCCTCCCAAGCGTCTATGCTAGAGATCGGGCACAAAACAAAATTAAAAAAGTAGCACGAAGTGTTGAAGGCGGATACTTGGGAGATATTGGTAGTCAGCTTAAAGATCTAGATTGCGAAATACTAGAGTCAGTTAAGTCAAAAAACTTTGAAGGCTGGAATATTTCTGCTATAATAAACAGTAAGATGGCTTCGTGGCTTAATAAGACAGATCTTAAGATTGGTCCTTGTGTAGTAGTCAAAGCCAAAGTTAAAGATCACAGCAAACACTGGAAGCATCAAAATGATGTGACTAGATTAAATTACGTTAAGGCAGTACAATAATGTATAAGACAATTTACACAGAAGTTGAAGTAGACGTTGACTTGTCCGATTTTGACACAGAAGACCTAATTGAAGAATTAGAGTCACGTGGGTCAGGAGTTAGTGATTTTGGTGACGGTAAAGAAATACTGGAGTCTATTCACGCAAAGCGTAGACTGGGCAAAGATTACCAAACAGAACTGGATCAGTTGATTTGGGCAGGACTAGGGAAGTTTATATGAGCAATTGGGTATTCAGAACCTTAATGACCATACTGGGTATTGTGATCATCAGTCAGTTAGTAGTGTTGGTCCTCACTCCTATTCCACAACGTATGTGTCTCAATGGTATTATTATGGTGCCAGATAAAGGTGGAGACATGTGGGTACAAAAAGGTCTGTGGGCCACTTACTGTATACCAGTAGATAAGGATTGATATGGATAATGAATTTGTAAAGTATGACACCTTTGCTAAACATATGGAAGAACGTTTTCCGAAGATGTTCAACGGCAAGTACGGCGGATTTGCATGTGGCGAAGGTTGGTGGCCGATTCTTGAAAACTTGTGCTCCAACATCCAACATCACATTAATTGGAAAAATAAAGAAAGTGAAGTTGTTCCACAAGTCACTGTAGCACAGATTAAAGAAAAGTTTGGCGGCCTACGTTTCTACTATGATGGCGGTGACGAACATATTAATGGAATGGTTCGTATGGCAGAATCTTGGGCAGATGCTAGTTGTGAAGAATGTGGTTCGCCGGGTAAAAGAAGAGACGGTGGGTGGATTAAGACTCTGTGTGATCATCACGAAGCAGAACGTCAACAGCGAAAGAAAGAATATGAAAATCAAACTAGTCAGTGACCTGCATTTAGAGTTCAGTGATATCAACATTCAAAACGATAACGACTACGATGTCCTTATCCTCGGTGGTGACATTATGATCGCCCAGGACCTCCACGATCATCATGCCGCAGACTTTAATCCCTACAGCAATGGTGCATTAGCAGACCTTAGTCGTAAGATGCAACGAGTTGCTCGCTTTCGCGATTTCTTCAAACGTTGTAGTTTTCAGTTCCCACATGTAATCTACATCATGGGCAATCACGAATTCTACAATGGCAAGTTCTATGCGTCTATTGATCATATGCGTGAAGAGTGTGCTAAGTATCCTAACATTCATATGCTAGAACAAGATACTGTGACTATTCAAGATAGAAATAAAGAAACTGGTGAAGTTACTGACGTTGTGTTTGTTGGCGGAACACTTTGGACCGACATGAACAAACGTGATCCGTTGACAATGCATGCCATCGAAACTATGATGAACGACTTCCGTATTGTGCGTAATGATAAACGTGAGTTTGCTAGAATGAGTCCGTTGGATGTTGCTATCCGCCACGACAAGACATTAGCTTATATTAAACATATACTGTCTGAAAATAAAGATAAGAAGTGTGTAGTAGTTGGGCATCACAGCCCTAGTTTTCAAAGTGCTCACGAAATGTATAAAGACGAGTATTTGATGAACGGTGGCTATCACAGCGAGTTAAGTGAATTTATTTTAGACCACCCACAGATTGTCTTATGGACACATGGTCACACTCATCATCCTTTTGATTACAAGATTGGTGAGACTAGAGTTGTTTGTAATCCACGTGGATACGAGTCAGATGGCTATAGTGAGAACAGTGGCTGGAACCCTAATATTTTATTGGAAGTATAATGTCTAAATTATCTGTAATATTGAATCATGTTAGTCATTTTAAAGATTTCAAACGTGTTTGCAGAATTAATGATTATCACGGAGAATGGTTCTATGATAAAATTGATTCTAGTATAATGTATGCAGATCATACCAGCTGGGTATATTTCATTACTGTAAACGGCATTATCTATAAAATTGGAGCGTCCGGTGTTCCATTAGGAATCCGGATGTCCGACGGACAACCGAAGAAGGGTACTAAATGTAGATTCGGGAGATATCGTACAATGAAAGGTACATACACATATGATACCGATGAGTATTGTAGGATTGAACTTAGAGAGTTAATATATGATAAAAACAATCTTGTCGAATTTTGGGCATACAAATGTCCTATAATTAAACAAACATTGATTATGGCAGGTGAATCTATTACAGTTGAATCATCGATCCAGTGGGATTTAGAAAAAGCATTAATTAATCAATTTGAAAAGTTTACAGGGTCGATCCCAAAATTAAATAAAGGAAAAGCATAATGAAAGCAGATATTGTAGAATTGACAAAAACAACAGCACAAAATATGTACGAGCTTATGATGCAATTAGCTGTGCGTATAGAAACACTTGAAAAAGAAAACGCAGATTTAAAAGAGCAATTGAAAAATGAATCTAAGTGAAACAGATTTTGTGCTGTTCAAAAAATGGCTTAAGAGCCATTTGCGAATGGGGTCAGTCACTGTAATCTTTACTAAAAAGGATGGTACAGAGCGGGTTATGAAATGCACCACTGATCCTACTATTATCATGTTCAAAGATCCTTCGAGTGTAGAAGCCAATGAGACTAC
>Ga0114975_10003550_pt1 | contig 10394 bp, 6 predicted proteins | sample S_130626_EF_Meta_FD_87031 | JGI IMG/M metagenome (GOLD analysis project Ga0114975, IMG submission 87031) | Freshwater microbial communities from Lake Simoncouche, Canada to study carbon cycling - S_130626_EF_MetaG | ecosystem: Environmental > Aquatic > Freshwater > Lake | place: Lake...
CTGGCTTCAACCGATGAGGCGCTGGTGCTTAGCACAGCCATCGAAGAATACAACGCAACACGCAAAGGGCTCGACAAGGATATTACCGCCCATGCCATTCAAAAAATTGACACAGACGACTTTCAAACCGGCTCGCTTTCCACCGTGGTTTACGACGAAAGCTGGCACAAAGGCGTTGTGGGAATTGTTGCTTCACGCTTGGTCGAAACCTATTACAAACCGACCATTGTCCTTGTAAGCGATGGCGAGAAAATGGGCGGTAGTGCTCGCTCCATCGAAGGCATCGATCTATTCGAATGCCTGAGCGAATGCGAAGAACACCTCATTCAATTCGGTGGACACACCATGGCTGCGGGACTGTCGTTAAAGGCTGAAAACTTCGAACGTTTCCAACATCGTTTCGACGAGGTCGTTCGTCAAAAACTGAATAATGTTCGCCCGATTCCTTTCATTCATTATGATTCAGAAGTTGAGTTTACAGACATCACCCCGCGGTTTTTCAGAGTCTTGAAACAGTTCGAGCCCTTCGGACCGGAAAACCTAAGCCCTGTATTTCTCGCCCGAAATGTGAAAAACGCTCGGTTCACCCGCACGGTCGGAGAAAACAATAACCACCTGAAACTCCATGTGGAACAGGTCAATTGTCCTGATATAGCCTTCGACGGCATCGGGTTCGATTTGGGGCATTGGTGCGAAAAACTCAAAAACGATTGTGTTGTCGACATCCTTTTCGCGATTGAAGAAAACACATGGAACAACAAAACAACCCTGCAACTTGCTGTGAAAGACATCCGAGAATCCGGTTCGATATAACATCAATTCACCGCGCGAATTTGTCGACCTTTGCGCCCCATCTTTACAACCATGTCAAACGATAATCGCACTGAAATAGCCTCACTTGGTGAATTCGGCCTCATCCACCACCTCACCGATAACATCCTGCTACAAAATAAAACCTCCATCAAAGGTGTGGGTGATGATGCAGCGATTTTAAGCGCTCCCGACAATGAAAAATGCCTGGTCACAACCGACATGTTGGTAGAAGGGGTTCACTTCGATCTGTCGTATGTTCCACTCAAGCACCTCGGATACAAAAGCGTAGTGGCTAATCTGAGCGACATCTGCGCGATGAATGCGGTGCCTCATCAAATTGTTGTTGGTTTGGCACTCAGCAACCGGTTTTCACTGGAAGCAGTAGATGAATTGTACGCTGGAATGCTCATGGCATGCAATCATTACGGTGTTGACTTAGTAGGTGGTGACACCACCAGCAGTAGAAGCGGGTTGGTAATTTCAATCACCGCTATTGGCTATGAAGCGGAAGAAAACATCGTGACACGCTCAGGCGCGCGTGAAAATGATTTGCTGGTCGTTACCGGCGACCTCGGTGGAGCATACATGGGTCTTCAAGTATTGGAACGTGAAAAGGCCGTATTCCAGGCGGCTCCCGGCGCACAGCCCCAACTCGAAGGCTACGACTACATTCTGGAACGCCAACTCAAGCCCGAGGCAAGACGCGACGTTCACGGACTCTTGCAAACCCTTAGCGTTCGGCCAACATCCATGATTGATATCTCCGACGGACTTGCCTCTGAAATAAAACACCTCGCCGAAAACAGCGCAGTGGGCTTTGACCTGTACGAAGAGAAAATACCTGTATCACCGAAAACCATTGAGGCTGCCAAAGAATTCAACCTCGATTTCACAACCTGCGCTCTCAATGGTGGTGAAGATTACGAGCTACTTTTCACCATTAAACCGGGCGACTACGACAAAATCAAAGGGAATCCCAGCCTTTCCGTAATAGGCCATGCCACCGCAGAAACCACGGGATGCCGCCTCATAACGCGCTCGGGCGAGGCCATCAACCTGAGGGCTCAAGGTTGGGATGCGTTCAGCGAATAAGCATTTTATTTTCATCCTGAATACGAAATCAGCTTTTGAATCGTTCCTACCGCGCCAATTACTTTATGAGAACCTCTCTGCTACTCTTTTTTATCATGGGACCGCTGGCCCTCGTTGCTCAGTTCAGCATCGGAACATGGCGCGATCATTTCCCTTACAACAACTGCGTTGATGTTTGTGAGGCCGGAAATCTAATTTACGCCGCTACTCCTAATGCGGTTTTTTCATTCACCCAATACACCGCAGAAATCAATCGATTCAACAAAACCAATGGCCTCAGTGATGTGGGCATCAGCGCGCTCAAATACGACCCCGTTTCACAATTGGTTGTCGTAGGTTATTCAAACGGAAACATTGATCTCTTCAACGAAAATGGCGTTTACAACATCCCATTCATCAAGGTGAGCACACTCATTGGCGACAAAACCATTTATGACATCTACCCCTACGACGAACGCATTTTTCTAAGCACCGGTTTTGGAATTGTGGTTATCGATGTGCCCAAAAAAGAAATCAAGGAAACCTATTTCATTGGGGCAACCGGAGAACCTGTTCGGGTGCGTGATATTGCCATATTGAGTGATACAATTTATGCTGCAACCGAGCAGGGATTGCGCAAAGCAGATGTGAACAACACCTTTCTTTCCAATTTCGAAAACTGGACTACCGTTAATTCACTGCCGGGCTCCAACGCACCATCGCACATCGAGTTCTTCAACAATGAGCTTGTGCTTGCCATTCCGGGCAGTGCGGGCGATTCGGTGTGGAGCAAACCGCTCGATGCAACAACATGGACCAATCGATTTCCGCTTGAAAACTTTCGCATAAACCGTCTGTGGAGCAATGGCGAATGGTTAACGGTTTCGGGCAATTACACCTTGTGGTATTGTCACAACAACTTCGATGCACCAACGCCACTGCTGTGGCTCTTAGGTCGCCAGCCATTTGCCACGAACACAATCATTGACTTCAATGGTTTCGCCTGGGTTGCCGACAAAAATATGGGGCTCATTCTGTCCAAAAACTCCTTTGGTGTTGAAGATTACCCATTCGGACCAAAAGGCCCAAACTCGGACGACTGCCGGCGAATTACCGCATACAACAACAATGTTTGGATTGCACATGGCGGGGTTCGAGCGGATTGGGGAAACAACTTCAATACCGATGGAGTGTCGGCTTTTATCGATGATCAATGGGTCACGATTTCAGCGGATACCTCACAGAGCGCTGGCCAACATTTCAACAACTCCAACCAATACGTCATGGACATTATGGACTATGCCGTTGACCCAATCGACAATACGATCGTGTATGCGGCTTCATGGGAAGAGGGGTTGCTGAAAATAGATGTGGCCAATAAAAGGCTCATCCCTTCCAACGGCACGGCTACAAAAGGCCCCGACTCCGACGGCACAACACAGGGTTATTTGAGAACCGCTGTAGGCGGAGTTGCCTACACCGAAGATGGTATTTTATGGTGCACCAACGGCTACACCAAACGCGCGCTGCATGCGCTAGACCGTGAAGGCAACTTCTACGACTACAACTTCGGATCGGTAATCGGCGACGATGAAAAAGTTGCAGACTTGCTCATTTCAAACGACGGATATATCTGGGCGAATGTCATCAATAAAGGGCTGCTTGTATTCAACACAAACGGAACACTCGGCGTGCTCTCCGACGATAACTTCAAATTACTTACAGATGCCGAAGGCAACGGAAAACTATCCTCCAAGGATGTGCTCTGCATGGAAGAAGACCTCGACGGTGAAGTATGGGTAGGAACAGGCAGCGGACTTTCCATTTTCTACAACCCGGCATCCATTTTTGCAGAGGGTAACTTCGACTCAGAACAAATTCTCATTCAGCAAGACGGCAACACGCAGATACTGCTCGAAACTGAAGCAATTAATTGCATTGAAATCGACGGTAGCAACCGCAAATGGATTGGCACAAAAAACAGCGGCGCCTATCTTCTCAGTGATGACGGCCTTCGTGAGGTCTATCACTTTACCGAAGAAAACAGTCCACTACCATCGAATACAGTCTACGACATTGCAATCAATCACTCCAACGGTGAAGTTTTTTTCGCTACTGAAAATGGCGTAGTTGGGTTTTTCTCGACAGCTACCAACTTCGATAATGAAATGTCGGATGTGCGCGTGTTTCCCAACCCGGTGCGACCAGAGTACTATGGTAACATCACCATCGACGGCCTCGCCTACAACACCAGTGTGAAGATTACCGACATTCAGGGCAACATTCTTTTCGAAACAGAAAGCGAAGGTGGACGAGCTGTTTGGAATGGACTTCTTTCCGATGGAACACGCCCGGCAACAGGTGTTTATCTTGTTTATGTTTCCACGCCAACCGGCACAGCGGACGATGTTCGCAAGCTGACATTTATTCGCTGATACATCTTCATTTTATTCCGCACGAAGTCGTGCTTATTTTTGCCGGCTCATAAGCCGTCCAATTATCATTTTGGAAGGCATGCGCAACATGAGTGATCAACTCAAGCACGAGTGCGGCATCGCACTCCTTCGACTGAAGAAACCTCTTCAGTATTACGCCGAGAAATACGGAACTGCATTTTACGGCCTCAACAAAATGTACTTGTTGATGGAAAAGCAGCATAATCGCGGACAAGACGGTGCGGGCATTGCCAATATCAAGATTGATATGGCACCCGGCAAACGCTACATAAGCCGTGTGCGCAGCAATGACCCACAACCCATTCGCGAACTGTTCTCAAAAGTGATGTCGCGATTCGAAGAATTGGAACGTACCCGTCCCGACAAACTCAGCGACACCCAATATTTGAAAGAAAACTACGCCTTCACCGGTGAGCTTTTCTTAGGACACCTGCGCTACGGCACATACGGCGGCAACAGCATTGAAAACTGCCATCCCTTTTTGCGCGAAAACAACTGGATGACCCGAAACCTCGTCGTTGCAGGAAATTTCAACCTGACCAACGTGGATGAGCTATTCCAATTACTCATAGACCTTGGCCAGCATCCAAAACAAAAAGCCGATACCGTTACGGTGATGGAAAAAATCGGTCACTTCCTGGATGAAGAAAATCAACAGCTATTCCAGCGCTTCAAACAAGAGGGACACGACAACAAAAAAATAACCGAACTCATTTCCGAAAATATCGATGTGCAACGGTTGCTTACAAGAGCAACTCGCGACTTCGACGGTGGCTTTGCCATGGCCGGTCTTATTGGTCATGGCGACGCATTCGTGCTGCGCGATCCTTCCGGTATTAGACCTGCCTATTGGTATGAAAACGATGAAGTGGCAGTAGTTGCTTCCGAACGCCCTCCCATTCAAGCTGCATTCAACGCGCCGCTCAGTGACATTCATGAGCTTCTTCCCGGGCATGCCTTTGTGGTCAAAAAGAACGGCGAATCCGGCGTTAAACCAATTATAGAACCGCGTGAAAAAAAATCCTGTTCGTTTGAACGCATTTATTTCTCGCGCGGAAACGACGAAGCGATTTATAAAGAACGCCAGGCACTCGGGCGCAACGTAGTTCCTCAGATTCTAAGTGCAGTAAACTACGACCTCGACAATACCGTGTTCTCGTTTATACCCAACACGGCTGAAACGGCTTTCTATGGCATGATGAAAGCGCTTGAAGACCATCTCAACGATGTTAAGATTCGCGACATAAAAGCGCTCGGCAACAACCCGACAATTGAAGCCATCGAACAGATTATTCGAAAGCGTGCGCGTCTCGAAAAAATTGCCATTAAAGATGTCAAGTTGCGCACCTTCATTACGCAAGACAGCGCGCGCGACGAAATGGTGGCACATGTGTACGACACCACCCACGGCGCTGTAAAACGAAACGTCGACACGCTTGTAGTCATCGACGACTCCATCGTGCGTGGTACCACCTTAAAGCGATCCATTATCAAAATGTTGGATCGACTAGGTCCGAAAAAGATTATCATCGTTTCATCCGCTCCTCAAATTCGATATCCCGATTGCTACGGAATTGATATGGCCAAGCTTGGCGACTTCATTGCGTTTCAAGCGGCTATTGCCCTTCACAAAGAGGCGGGCACCTACGAGTCGGTAACGAGTTCAGTACTTCAAAAATGCCATAGTATGGACGCTCGTCCCAAAGTAGAACAGAGCAACTGCGTGAAGGAAATTTTCGCTGCGTTCACTCCTGAACAAATAGCCGGAAAAGTGGCTCAATTGGTTACCCCCGAGAACACTCAAGCACAAGTTGAGGTCATCTTCCAGTCAATTGAAGGTCTACACGCCGCATGCCCTCTGCATACCGGCGATTGGTATTTCACAGGAAACTATCCAACGCCAGGAGGTCATCGAGTAGTAAACCGAGCTTTCATTAATTACATGGAAGGCAGAAACGAACGCGCCTACTAAACGCGCTTATAGACAGGAACAGTACTGCATGGTTCACCAAACATGATGCTGCGTGCAACAGGGCGAAGTTTCATGACGAGATGCGTGTATGCAGCCTGTGGAACCGGTAGGTTACTGCACCCTTTTACGACACAACGCTTGTCAACATAGTGCGCTATATCCAACGCATCTATCACTGACCTGAAAAGATGCATTTCCAACTCTTGCAATGATCCGTGCAACACAGTTGTAGCATACTCGCTGAGCGACGATGCCACCAACATATAAGCCCATGCCGGTATGATTGCGTCAACTGAACAGTGAACCGCTACATGTTTGTTCTCGTATTGTATCCAATCGTTTGATTGAATCCAGGATCGAAAATCCTTCTCGCGCAGAGCCAAGCCTTGCCAAAGTTGCTCAGCGAGGTCAATTGATACTCGCTCTCCGGAAGGGTACATCTCTTCCAGATCGATTGTCACCAATCCGCTTGCTGCAACTTTATTTACGATTTCATCCATGATTCAATTTAGGCTCATGCTGTGCGACGCTCAGCATTCGCCTCACGAAGCATTTCCTCTGCGGTCGAAACCATCGCAGCTGCATCGTAATGGCATTCCGCATAGAGCTCATCTTGTGTGCCGTGCTCAACCAAACGATCGGGTATTCCCAAGCGCTTCACTTGTGAATGATATCCATTATCGACCATAAACTCCAGCACCGCACTACCCATTCCTCCTTGCAAACATCCATCTTCCACTGTAATAACGTGTTTGAACTTACCGAAAACTTCATGCAACAAAAGCTCGTCGAGGGGCTTCACAAATCGCATGTCATATAGAGCAGCGCTTATGCCCGTTTGCTCGAGTTGCTCGCATGCTTCAAGCGCATTGTTACCCATGGGGCCAATGCTCAAAAAAGCAATATCCGAACCCGAACGCACCTTGCGTCCGGTGCCTGGCTTAATCAATTGAAAAGGCGTCTTCCATTCCGTCATGACACCATTGCCACGCGGATAGCGAATCGAGAACGGTCCGTAATTCTCGTATTGAGCCGTATACATCAAATTGCGCAACTCGCTCTCATTCATCGGTGATGCCACAATCATGTTGGGTATTGAACGCATGTAGGCCAAGTCATACGCACCATGATGCGTAGGTCCGTCAGCCCCAACAACCCCTCCTCGATCCAAACAAAACACAACATGTAACTTCTGGAGAGCTACATCGTGCACTACCTGATCATAAGCGCGCTGCATGAAAGAGCTGTAAATGTTGCAGAAAGGAACCAGACCTTGTGTGGCCATACCCGCGCTAAACGTTACAGCGTGCTGTTCAGCAATACCAACGTCGAACGCACGCTCCGGCATTGCCTCCATCATCAACTTCAGCGAGCAGCCTGAAGGCATTGCAGGGGTCACACCCACAACCTTTTCATTCTTCTCTGCCAGCTCAATTATCGTGTGACCAAAAACGTCTTGATACAATGGGGGTTGTGGCGACTTGGGCACCACTTTCACTATTTCACCGGTTTCTTTGTTGAACAAACCCGGTGCATGCCATTTCGTAGGACTTCCTTTTTCAGCGGGCTCATAGCCCTTTCCCTTCATCGTTACACAATGTAAAATCTTTGGTCCCGGGATGTCTTTCAAGTCTTGCATCACGGCAGCCATGTGCTCAACATCATGTCCGTCAATTGGGCCGAAGTAGCGCCAGTTCAACGCTTCAAAAAGATTGCTTTCCTTCACCAATGAAGACTTCAACGACTCAGAAACTTTATGCACGATTTGCTGGGCGCTGCTTCCAAATGTGGATAGTTTGCCCAACATATTCCATACCTCGTCCTTCACTCGGTTGTACGTGTGAGAGGTAGTAATGTCTGTAAGATATTCTTTCAAAGCACCCACATTCGGGTCGATGCTCATGCAGTTATCGTTCAAGATAACAAGAATGTTAGCATCTGCAGTACCGCCGTGATTCAAGCCCTCAAATGCCATTCCGGCCGTCATTGCTCCATCGCCAATCACTGCGATTACTTGTCTGTCCGTTTCCTTTTTTACTTTCGAAGCAACTGCCATTCCCACAGCTGCACTGATGGAGGTGGAAGAGTGCCCCACGCCAAACGTGTCGAACTCGCTTTCGCTACGCTTCGGAAAACCACTAATGCCCTTGTATTTGCGATTGGTGTGAAACACGTCGCGGCGGCCTGTCAAAATCTTGTGACCATAGGCCTGGTGGCCCACATCCCAAATCAATTGATCGTAGGGTGTATTGAAAACGTAGTGCAACGCAACAGTCATCTCAACCACTCCCAGGCTAGCCCCGAAATGGCCTCCTTTTTCGCTCACAATATCAACGATGTATTGGCGCAACTCCTTAGATAATTGCGGAAGTTGATCCGGCTTTAAAAGCCTGCGCAAATCTTCAGGTGTATTTATTTGGGCCAACAATGGACCCGGAACGTAGGGATTGCTCATATTCATTGGGCCTTCATCTGGTAGACAGAGGCAAATGGTATAACAAGATGTTAAGTAGAAAGTTCGCTAAGATACCCGTGCAACCGACAACCTACAAGGCCTCCAAGGATTTTCGCCGTGAATTTCACATGACTTGTGTTTTAGCGAAAACACGGCATAGTCAGCATGTCGTGTAAACGAGTAGCCATGTCTCGTAACGAATGTCGAGACAATTCGCGCAAAACGGTTGAGATTAAATCGCGTTGACTACCTGAAGAATGCTTTCAAATATTTCGCGGCCATCGGTATTCTCGAGTTCAAAATCAGCAGCACGCTCCGGGTGTGGCATCATACCAAACACATTGCGCTGCTTATTGCAAATACCGGCTATGTTCAACATGGCTCCGTTCGGATTCGACTCCTCCGTGGTTTCACCATCGAGATTGCAGTAACGAAATAGAATTTGATCATTCTGAATAATCTCCTTGCGCTCATCGTCGCCCGCGAAAAACTTACCCTCTCCATGGGCAATTGGAACTTTATAAGCCTTTTCAAAATCAAGCCCTCTGGTTGGTAGTGCCGTTTTGGAAACAGGCTTCAGGTAAACGTTCTTACAAATAAACTTACGGCTGTCGTTGTGCAAAAGCGCTCCGGGCAGCAACTTTGCTTCGCATAGAATCTGAAATCCATTGCAAATTCCCATTACGTATCCGCCCTTGTTAGCGTGTGCAATTACTTCATTCATGATGGGCGAGAAACGAGCAATTGCACCGCTTCGCAAATAATCTCCATACGAAAATCCTCCCGGAAGAAACACAAAATCGGCTCCCTGCAAATCAGTGTCCTTGTGCCAAAGCTTCACCACGTCCTGATGCAACACATCGCGCAAGGTGTACACTAAGTCTTCATCGCAATTACTTCCAGGGAAAACTACAACGCCAAATTTCATAGGTCCGATTTTGCGTCAAAAATACAACGGGGGGTCTTTTTAACCGCAGAGGTGCAAAGGAATAACAAGAGTGTTTTTTGAAACAGGTGAACTTCTATTTCAAAAGCAAGAATTATCTCGAATTTTCGTTGCGTATGTACTGTTATAAAAACAACCGTTAGTGGTTAAGAGGCTAATGATCCAGACTTTTTTCCCACTTACTCACAGCAACCGTTGCAACAGCATTACCAACGACATTGGTAGCACTGCGACCCATGTCGAGCAAATGATCAACCCCCAGCAACAACAGCAAGCCCGCCTCCGGAATGCCAAAAGACGAGAGCGTTCCCGCAATAACCACCAATGAGGCTCTCGGAACACCTGCTATGCCTTTACTGGTGATCATCAATACCAACAACATGGTTATTTGCTGGTCGAAGCTCATATGAATACCATAGCTCTGCGCTATGAACAAACTTGCGAAGGTCATATACATCATGGATCCATCGAGATTGAACGAGTAACCCAACGGTAATACGAAGCTGACTATACGATTTCGGCAACCGAAACGCTCCAATTCTTCCAGGGTTTTGGGAAACGCTGCTTCACTGCTTGCGGTGGAGAAAGCCAGCAGCAAAGGCTCCTTAATGCGGCTCACCAGCGTTTTCACGCGCTTGCCAACCAGCAAATAGGCAGCAAACAACAGCAACAACCACAACA
>Ga0114975_10003551_pt1 | contig 10394 bp, 8 predicted proteins | sample S_130626_EF_Meta_FD_87031 | JGI IMG/M metagenome (GOLD analysis project Ga0114975, IMG submission 87031) | Freshwater microbial communities from Lake Simoncouche, Canada to study carbon cycling - S_130626_EF_MetaG | ecosystem: Environmental > Aquatic > Freshwater > Lake | place: Lake...
ATGGGTTTGGGCAAAGCCATTGCCCAAGAAAAAATGACCGAACAACACTGGCGTATCTTGCAAGTGTTGTCAGATGAAAACGGACGCGCCATGGGGGAATTGGCCGAACAGGTGCTGATGAACCATCCAGCACTGACCAAAAACATCGACAAACTTGTGAGCCGCGGCTTGGTCATGCGCAAAACCTCACCAGAGGACAGTCGCAAGGTGCTGGTCTTTATCTCCAACACTGGCTTGGCCACGGTGCAACGCCTGACCGCCCAAGTCGACGCCCATCACCAATCCATCCACAAGGTATTGGGTGTGCGTAAAACCGAGCAGCTGAAAAAACTTTTGGACGACTTTGTGCGCGACAGCGCCACGCAAAACTGAATTTCAAGGTCGTCGCATTGCGGCCAAGGTTTGCGCCGTGTTGTGCCAAGGCGGTTTATCCGGTGCATAGCGTGCACGCATCCCATCGACCAACATCACCAACTGTTTGTCACTCAAGGTATTCGCAAAAGACGGCATGAAGCCAATGTCTTTAGAAGCCGGTGCTTGAATACCTTCCAACACAATACGCAGCAAGTTGTCGGGTCGGTCGCTGTGCACATTGGTGTTGAGTGCCAATGGGCGGTTCACGCCCAACAACTGCGGACCTTCCCCATCGTGGTGACAAGCACCGCAACTGCCTTGGAATAAGCGTTGGGCAGCGTCTGGCAGCGGGGCTTGGCTTGCCGCATCAGCCACCACCTTGGCGGCCAAAGTCTCACGTTGCGCTTCGTCTGCGCTTGAGGGTGGCTGAAGAGAAGCCAAATACACGGCCATGGCACGTATATCGTTGTCCGGCACCAAGGCCAAGTTGCGCACCACCAAGCCCATAGGGCCAGCAGCTATGCCGTGTTGCTGTGTATGACCTTGTCGTAAATAGCGGAAAAATTCTTCCTCACTCCAAGGCACAGGCGATGGATTCAACCCCGTTAGCGCAGGCGCTTGCCACCCGTCCACCATCGCGCCTTGCATATAGGACTGCTCATTACGCTCAGCCCCTAATGCATTGCGAGGCGTGTGGCATGCACCGCAATGCCCCAAGCCATCCACCAAATACGCACCGCGGTTCCATTCAGCACTTTGCTTAGGCTTTGGCTCAAATTGTTGTGGCGCATGAAACAAACCATTCCACAAAGCCATCAGCGGTCGCCACCCAAAGCCCCACTGCAACTGCGGTTTAGGCGTGTGCGATGTCACCGCTGCTTGTGACATCAACCATGCGTACAAAGCCATCATGTCGGCATCGCTGGTTTTGGCAAACGAGGTGAAGGGAAACACCGGATAGAGCGCATGGCCATCGCGTGAAATGCCTTGGCGCATGGCACGCTCGAAAGCTTGGTAAGACCATGCACCTATGCCCGTCTGCACATCGGGCGTCAAGTTGGTGGAAAACACCGTGCCAAAAGGCGTATGCATGGGTCGACCGCCGGCGTTGGGCATGCCGTCTAGAGCCGTATGACAACCTGCGCAGTTGCCCAGCGCTGCCAACTGTTGGCCGCGTTGCAGCATATCGGCGCTGTAGTTCGCTGGGTTGAAGATCACCGTAGGCAAGGCCACACGCCAGCCCACAATGGCCGCACTGAGCGCGAACACACCCAAAGCCACACCGCTGACTTGCTGCCACCGTTTGCGCCAACCTTGCAACACGCCTGGCTGTGAACTTCTGGGTGTTTTGTTAACTGTTTCAGCCATGGGCGCAGGTGCAGGTTCTGGTGCGCCCAAAGGATGCAAAGCGGCACGCACCACCTCGGGTGTGAATGGCGGGTTGCGAAAGCGAATACCTGTGGCATCAAAAATCGCATTGGCAATGGCAGCCGTGCCTGGCACAGAGGAGGACTCACCCGCACCCAAAGGCATATCGTCGCCTGGGCGAGGCATTTGAACCACTTCAATGACCGGCACTTGGCGGAAATTCAAAATGGGATAGCTGCCCCAGTCTTGGCTGACCACGCGACCATCTTTGGCATCGGTTTCTACTTTTTCTAGCAAGGCACGGCTGGTGGTTTGCAGCACATTGCCATGCACCTGTTGCTCAACGCCTTTAGGGTTGACCACCAAGCCTGCGTCATGCCCGACCACCACACGCTTGACGTGTACTTCACCGGTGTTACGGTGGACTTCTACATCAGCAACCCAAGCTGACCAAGCCGCACCAAAACCCGGCCATTTGCTGTGAACATAACGGGCATAGGCCACGCCCTGCCCTTGCAACCAATCGCCATGCGAAGGTTTTTCTTGGGGTGACTGATGCATTTGCCATCCAGCGCGATCGGCTGTGGCTTGCAGCAGTTCTTTGGCGCGTGGGTCAGAGAGCAACTGCAAGCGGTATTGCAAGGGATCGGCATTCGCAGCAGCGGCAAGCTCATCAATGAAACTTTCATGCGCAAATGAATTGGGCAAGGCCGAGACACCGCGCAACCACGAAGCACGCAAGAGCGGCGGCATGTCATGCACTGTGACACGCAAATCAGCATAGTCATACGGTGGTCTGGCAGTGCGGTCACCCATTTCATAAGCACGCGCATCAGGTTCGATGGTGCGAGTAAGTAACAAGGCCAAGGTAGGCGCACCATTGGACGGGTAAGAGGTTTGAAAGTCGTAGCCAGCTGGCTGGCCATTGGCCAATAAGCCACCGCGCACTTGCATGAGTTGTGCCGCACCTTTAGGTTCCCATGCGTGCTCTTGCTCTCTTGAAAGTTGCACCCGAACCGGTGCTGCGACTGCTTTGGACAACAGCGCTGCATCGGCGGCTACATCGTCTGCGCCGTTGCGTCCATAGCAACCGGCGGCCTCCATGCGCACCACCTCCACCTCGGGGTCGTTCACGCCACACAGCATCGCCAAGTCGGCACGCAACACATGCGGGTTTTGCGTACCTGCCCAAACCCGCAACTGCACTTGGGGTGTTTGCGCATCAGCCCCCTGCAACCACCAAGCCACAGCACACGAGGGACCAATGGACGCATGCATTTGGTAAGGCCATACATACTCACGTTGCAGAAGTTGATAGGCCTCTGACAGCGCACCATCCACATCACCCTCGTTAACCAACTCACGGGTGGTACGGGCGTTGTGGCTTATCGCATCGGCCGCGTCTTGCACATTGGGCATGCCAGGCCAAGGCTTCCAATGCACCAACAACTCGTGCATGGCCTGCTCGGCTTGCTCTTCGCGTTCAGCCACGATGCCCACAAAATCGCCTTGCACCACCACCGCGCGTATGCCATCGACATGGGCGATGGATTCGCGGTCGACCTGCACTAAGGTCTTACCAATGAAGTCGCCATGGTCCGCACCCGCATAGGGTGGGCGCACCACCCGACCATGCAACATGCCTGGCATGCGCATATCGTGAACGTAAATCAAGTCGCCAAAGACCTTGGCGGCCATGTCCACCCGTGGCGTGCTTTGACCCACCGTGTGGTATTGCTCGCTGGGCTTTAACTTGGCTTGGCTGTCAAGTCGCAGCAGCACTTGTTGCTCGGCCAACAATTGCTGCAAACTGATGGCAGCGTCCTTGAACGACAAACTGCCGTCTTGCAAAATGATCTGCTGCGGTTCGCATTGCAAACGCTCGGCAGCCTTGGCACACAACCAATCACGGGCTTGCGCTGCTGCAGCGCGCATGGGTGCGGCGTGTACTTGCAGGGAAGTACTGGCAATGGTGGCACCTTGGTTGGGTGAAATCGAAGTGTGACCCATCAAGAGATGGACTTTGCCAACGGGCATGTTCAGTTCTTCGGCGACCAACTGGGCCAAGGCTGTGCGCAAACCCGTGCCCAAATCAACATGACCGTGCAAAGCGGTGACGCTGGCGTCATCCCATAAAGCCAACAGGCATTCATCGCCTTCGCTGGCAAGACTGGCCACAAAGCTAGGCTGGCCTGCCACTGGCGCAGGTTGCGCCAGCGGGGGACGAAGCACCAGCAAAACACCTCGGGCGTTAAAGAGATCGCTGCGCTGTTTGACCCAAAGTGCGCGCATCAGGCAGACCTGTGCGCAGAGTTTTGCAACAACAAAGCAGCAGCTCGATGCACCGCCGCGATGATTTCCACATGGGTGCCACAGCGACACAAATTACCTGACAACGCCGCCTTGATCTGATCATCGTTGGGTTGGGGGAACCGCTCTAACAAGGCCACAGTCATCATCACCATGCCATTCAAGCAATAACCACATTGCGCTGCTTGGGTATCGATGAAAGCTTGTTGCACCGCATGGGGTTTGCTGGCATTGCCCAAGCCCTCTAGCGTGGTGATAGCCCTGTCTTGCATTTCTGTCGCAGGTATGACGCAAGCACGTGCAGGCACGCCATCAACCAAGACGGTGCAAGCGCCGCACTGGCCCAAGCCACAACCAAACTTGGGGCCATTAAGCCCTAAGTCATTGCGCAAGTAATGCAACACCGTGGTGTGGCGGGGCAAGGCAGTGGCTAGGGTCTTCCCGTTGACGGTCAATTTCACCGTTGGGTATTTGTGCGCGGCCACTGCTTTCATCGCGCGGTGTGTCTTAAGGCAGTTGCAAGTCGGCAGACTGCAAACGCTTTATACCCTGCGCTTGCATTTGTGCCCATGCCGTTGTCAGCGAGCCATTCATGTCGATGGCACGACAAGCGTCCTCAATGACGCAGGTTTCAAAACCAGCAGAACGTGCGTCCAAAGCGGTCCAAGCCACACAAAAATCGGTGGCCAAACCCACCACATACACACTTCGAATGCCGCGTTGTTTCAAATACGCTTCCAAGCCGGTTTGGGTTTTGCGATCGGCTTCCATGAAGGCCGAGTAGCTGTCGATGCCGTCGTGAAAACCTTTGCGAATGATGAGTTGCGCTGTGGGCAAATGCAGGTCGGCATGCAGCGCGGCGTCTTGAGTTCCTTGCACGCAATGGTCAGGCCACAGCACTTGGGTGCCGTAAAACATCTCGGTGGTTTCAAACGCTGCTTTACCGCTGTGAGCGCTGGCAAAAGAAGCATGGCCTGCAGGATGCCAGTCTTGGGTGATGACAATATTTGCAAAGGCGGGCGCCATGCGGTTGATGATAGGGACCACTTGCGCCCCACCGGCAACAGCCAAGTTGCCGCCATCACAAAAACCATTTTGCACATCGACCACGATGAGCGCTGAATCCGTTGTTGGGCTTATTCGAGACATGGTGAAGAACTCCAAAAATTAACGCAAACCATCGGTGCCAGTGATTTCATGCACTTGCAAGCCCCCAATGCGCGGATGCGGGCGACCGCTGTCGGTGACCACCACGGCGACCACGATTTCATTGGCACGGGGCGCATCGTTGACACGCGCCTCCATCGCATCAAAGTGGCTGCGCACAAAGGCTGCATCCTTGTGACCCAAAGGCACATCAATCGCGGTTCCCAGCGTGCCTTGTTTTTTAGCGGAAGGCACCAATGCTGCGCCCTTGCTTACTGCTTTTCGCAAGGGTGCGCCCAACTTGGGATGAAGAATAGCCGCAGCATGTTCCAACTCGCCCGCCTCGCCCACAATAGCGGCTTTGCCATAGCTGTGGGCGTCTTCAGGCTGGATACCTAAGGCTTTGACACAGCGCTCGCCAAGCAAGCCGCCCAACTCTTCGCCGATGTCAATGAGTTGGTCTAAGTTATCGTTGAACTTGCCTGCATAGGGGTTGGTAATCACCGCCATGGCCAAGGCGCGACGTGTAGGTGGGTTGACCGCTTGCCCGCCCTCTTGCAACACTTCGTCTACTTGCACAATGATTTTTCGTATCTGTGATTTCATCTTCTGCTCCTGCGTGTTTAACGCAACCCATTCCATTGGCTGATGTCTTGTGTAGCCAAGCCACCCACACGGGCATGTACCCGTGCACCTGTGCTCATGGCCAATATCACGATCAATTCATCGCTGCGCGGCGCACCGGGTACGCGCACTTCGATGGCGTCGAAATGGCTGCGCACATAGCTGGCGTTGATGTGCGTCATGGGCACATCCAACGCCGCACTGGGCGGCCCCACTTTTTTGGTGGAAGCCACGATGGCCAAAGCATTGCCAGGTTGGCCGGTGCTGACGCCACCTTTGCCCGCAAGGTAAGCCGCACGGTCGCCCTTCCATCCGAGCAATTCACGCATGGCATAGCCGCCCGGCACATGCCACAAAGCGCCATGCTCTAACTCACCCGCCGCACCCACGATGGCGCCTTTGCCATAGCCTTGAATCGCCTCGGGCAACACACCCATGGCATCGCACAACTGCTTGGCCAAGTCCACACCCAAGGGGTTCAAGGCTTCCATCATCGGCAAAATATCGGCGTGGTAGCTGCCTGCATAAGGGTTGCGCAACACCGCGGCAATTGCGCCGCGCAACAAGGAGGTGTCGGGCTTGGGACCAAACTCGTGGTGAATCTCTTCCACATGGGTGAACACTCGTCGAACATCAATCAGTGCAGTCACACCAAACACTCCAAGGGTTGTGCCACAGCTGCTTGGCCCTGACAACATAAAAAAGCCGCGAATATCTGGCCACGCGTTTGCATGGCAAGGGCACAGTCTAGCCCGAGTTGCAAAGCACGCTGTATTTGTGCGGGTGGTAAGTGTGGCACCTCGACCGTGACCATTCGATCCCCTAAATCTGTATCGTCACGCAAGCTGTTGGCAGGACGGCGCACGATGGCGGGGTGGTCCAAGTTAACTGCATTGGCAATCAAGGTAGCAGCCACATCGGCTTGCGCTGCAGTCGCCGCCAAAACGGTGACGCTGTCGGCAATACCCATTGAAAAACTGCGGCCCTGCCACCCGCTGGTAGCGACGCCGCGCACAGGCATGTCGTGGTCAATGACAAAACTGCCATCGCTGATCAACTCAGACGTCACACCCGTCAGCAAAGCTTGCTGCAAATCGCTCACCACGCCTATGCGCCAGCTTTGGTTTTCTTGCACATGCAAAGCGATATCGCCGCCGTTGTTCACATAGGCTTTGTCTACACCGTCTTGCGTCAGGCATGGCATTAAGGCTTGTGCCACAGAACCCGCCACCGCTGCCATGGGTGTGACAAATCCCTCTTGAGCCGCCCACGCCATGTCATGCGTGACTTGCCACATGCGTTGTGCCACCCCACCTTGGAGGCTGGTTGCGTGAAGTTGTGAGACAGGCTGTCGCAGCATAGGCAACTCGCTCACCAACTCGGGCAGCACCGTTTGAAAACGCACCCATGCAGACGCCACCGCGTGTTGGCATGCCTTTGAATCGCCAACAGCCTGCAACACGATATCGATGGGGCCGTGCTGGAAATGCCAGCGACCATCGGACAAAGAGCGACGTGTGGCCTGCATCGCAACTTAGCCCAACATGGGCGGGTTGTCCAAGGGCCAAGGGTTGACGCCAGTTGGTGGCGTTTCCCATTTCAGCTGTGTCGGTGCGCCGTCGTTGTGCCACGCACCTTTGAGCAAGCTGTCGTCCAAGGTCCGCACAAAGCCCATGTGGCCACCCAAGGCTTGGTAATCCGAGAGCTTCATCGTGAACTCGATGGGTGCCACGATGGCCGGTGTGGGCACGGTACCAAAGCTGTTGGCAGGCATGCGCAGCACATCCACCATGATGGTGATACCGCCGCCTGGCCAAACATACGCGGGTGCGCCGCCACAGGTGACATTAACCAAGGATTTTTTCACGGCACGCGTGAGTTGTATGGGGTTGTCGGTGACACCCGAGCGCAAGCTGCCCCCCGCTCCACCCAAAAACAACACCGAAACCAACGACGGTTCACAGTTCTCCCCAATGCGGTCGACCACTTGTTGCACTTCAGGGGGCATGGGTGCTGGCTGGGGTTGCAGATGTTCATCCAACACAAACCAAGCAGCGTGCTCGCCGGTGGTGGAAGTCATCAGCAAACGCAAACCCGGCCAAGCTTCCTCGGAGTTCCATGTATCCAAGATGGACAGCGGGTCGCTGATGTTGGTGCCACCCCAACCGGTGCCTGCGGCTGCAACTTGAAAATATCGGCCGGGGGTGGACTTGCGCCCTTTGACGTTGATGCCGCTTGGCTTCATGTGCAAACAACGCCCCGCCTGGTGTTCGGTGAGCACACCGGTGATGTGGTCGTCCACCACCACCACCTCGTCGCACAAGCCCAGCCACTGACGCGCAAACATGCCCACAGCCGCTGAGCCGCAACCCACGCGCATGCGTTGCTCGGTCACACCGTCCACCACCGGCGCACGACCAGCTTGCAGCACCACCTTTGCACCGTTTTCAACTTGCACCTCGGCCGCTAGTTGGTTGCCCAACACATGCATCAATTCCAAAGCCATGCGACCTTGTTTTTTACCCCCACCTGTGAGGTGGTGCACACCGCCCAAGCTGAGCATTTGCGAGCCGTACTCGGCGGTGGTCACATGGCCCACCTCTTCACCTTGGTACAGCACCGCTGCGCGCTCATCGCCCAAATACCTGTCGGTGTCGATCTTCACCTTCAAGCTGCAGTAACTGAAGATACCTTCGGTGACCACGGTGACCATGTCCACGCCCTTGGACTTGGCAGCGACGATGAAGGGTGCGGGTTTGTAATCGGGGTAAGTGGTGGAAGCGCCAATGCCGGTGACAAACACGCCGCGCTCTGCGCTATCGATAGCGGCCAAAGTTTGCGGGAATGTCTCACTGTCTGGCCGTGCTTGCAAAGCCAGTGGTTCAGCGCTTTGCGCTTGTTGACTCAAAAACACCACGGGGTCTAAGCGCACCAACACGCCGCCGTGGTTGGCATAGCGGTCGCACGCACCGACACGCCCTTCAGAGATATGGCACAGCACGGGACAGGCGTTGCACTCCACCTTGCCCTCGCGCACCGGTCCGTGACGTGGCTCCACCCTTTGCAAACCCAAAGGTTGGGCGGCGTCAGTGCTGGGGAGTCCGTCGGTATGGGTGTTGCTCGGTGAAGCCATACCCTATTATGCTCGGGCGCGTGGCAGAATCATTTTCCAACGCAAGCATTCAGGAGACACCCATGGCCACCGCCACCACTGAAGAAGCCTCAGGCAAGGTCGTCATCAAAAACATTGGTTTGCTGCTCTCGGGCGACATCGACCATCCCATCTTGGACGCCGACACCATCGTGGTGATGGACGGGCTCATCACCGCCGTGGGTCGCTTCAAGGATGTGGATACCGAGGGCGCCAAAACCACCATCGACGTCAGACAAACCTGCGTCGCGCCTGGCTTGATCGACAGCCATGTGCACCCCGTGTTTGGCGACTGGACGCCAAGGCAAAACCAAATTGGCTGGATCGACTCCACCATGAACGGCGGCGTGACCACCATGGTCTCGGCGGGTGAGGTGCATTTGCCCGGACGCCCCAAAGACATCGTGGGTCTGAAGGCCTTGGCCATCACCGCGCAACGTGCTTTCAGCAACTTCCGCCCAGGCGGCGTGAAGGTGATTGCGGGTGCGCCCATCATCGAAAAGGGTATGACTGAACACGACTTCGCCGAACTGGCTTCAGCGGGTGTGACGCTTTTAGGCGAAGTGGGTTTGGGCTCAGTCAAAGCCGGCTACGAGGCTAAAGAAATGGTGGCTTGGGCACGCAAGTACGGCATACAAAGCACCATACACACGGGCGGCCCCTCCATCCCTGGTTCGGGCTTGATTGACAAAGACGTGGTGCTTGAAGCCGACGCCGACGTCATTGGTCATATCAACGGCGGCCACACTTCGCTGTCAGAGGCGCATGTGTGCGAGTTGTGCGAGAAATCCAGCCGTGCCATTGAGATTGTGCACAACGGCAACGAGCGTGTCGCGATTGCCGCGGCCAAAGCCGCGCTGGAACTTAAATGTCCACACCGCGTCATCTTGGGCACCGACGGACCCGCAGGCTCGGGCGTACAACCTTTGGGCATATTGCGCATGGTGGCCTTGCTTTCAAGTCTTGCCAATATTCCTGCTGAGTTGGTATTTTGTTTTGCCACTGGCAATACGGCACGCATTCGCAATTTGAATTGCGGCTTGATTGAAGTTGGCCGCGCTGCCGACTTTGTGTTCATGGACCGCGCCCAAGAAACAGCTGGTCGCACACTGCTTGAAAGCGTTCAACTGGGCGACATCCCTGGCATAGGTATGGTGATGATCGATGGTTTGGTAAGGTGCCACCGCAGTCGCAACACACCGCCTGCCACCGAAGTACCTGTGGTGCTGCATTGAGCACCGCCCCCCTGCTGTACATCGCAGACGGTGTCGCCACCATCACACTGAATCGCCCCGCGCAGCGCAACCGTTTGGAAAACCCCGATCTATCGGTGTTGCTTCAACATTTTGAACAAATCAACAATGACGAAGACGTAAGGGTGATGGTGCTGACCGCGAACACCCAAGGCCACCCCAAGCCTGTGTTTTGCGCGGGCTATGAC
>Ga0114975_10003552_pt1 | contig 10391 bp, 5 predicted proteins | sample S_130626_EF_Meta_FD_87031 | JGI IMG/M metagenome (GOLD analysis project Ga0114975, IMG submission 87031) | Freshwater microbial communities from Lake Simoncouche, Canada to study carbon cycling - S_130626_EF_MetaG | ecosystem: Environmental > Aquatic > Freshwater > Lake | place: Lake...
GATCGCGCCATTTACTCCTGATGCAGTTGCAATTGCAACGGGCGTTCCTGCTGAAACCACTGTGAGACTTGCGCGAGAACTTGCGGGCGCAAAGACTGCTGCTGTGTACGGACGCATTGGCGTGAACACGGTGGAATTCGGAACCACATGTGCATGGCTGATTGAAGCGATAAATGTGATTACAGGAAACATCGACAAGCGCGGTGGCTCAATGTTCACTATGCCTGCAACTGGCGGCGCTACAACGCGCGGACAAGGCGGCAAAGGCAAAGGTTTTGCAATGGGTCGCGGTCACAGTCGCGTCAGCAACCGTGCTGAAGTGTTGGGTGAGTATCCCGTTGCCGCAATGGCAGAGGAAATAATCACTCCCGGTGAAAATCAGATTCGTGGAATGGTCACAGTGGCAGGCAACCCTGTGCTGTCGACACCACATTCAAAGCAACTAGATACAGCAATAGCGGAACTTGAATTCATGGTGTCGATTGACATTTATGTGAATGAAACAACGCGTCATGCTGATGTGATACTTCCTGCACCGTCATCGTTAGAAAAAGACCACTACGACGTGGGCTTGTATTTGTATGCAGTTCGTAACGTTGCGAACTACAGCGAGCCTGTTTTGAAGCGTGATCCGTCTTCTCCAGACGAAGCAGACATTTTGCTGAAGATGGCCGGAATTTTCCAGGGGCTTGGTGCTGATTGTGATCCTGAAGCATTAGATGATCAATCAATCAATGCAGCAGTGTTGTCTGCTGTTGCAAATTCCTCCTCACCAATTTTTGGTCGTGATGCAGAAGAGATTCTGAATGCGCTTAATGCGAAGGGTCGACGCGGAACTGCACGGAGTCTTGATTTAGTTATTCAAACAGGTCCGTATGGTTCAGCGTTTGGCGCAGTCCCCAATGGTTTGTCACTTGACGTGTTAATTGAAAATCCACACGGAGTTGACTTGGGTGCGCTTGAGCCACGACTGCCTGACATGTTGCGAACACCTAGTGGTCTGATTGAGTTATCACCGCAAGTATTCATTGATGATTTGCAACGCCTTGAAGCATCAATTGCATCTGTAAACGTTGATCAAATGTTGTTGGTCGGTCGACGTGAATTGAAGTCAAACAATTCGTGGATGCACAACATCAAAGTTCTGACTAAAGGTGCACTTTCATGTACAGCGCAGATTCATCCAGATGACGCAGCACGTCTCGGGGTTATCACTGGTTCGCCTGTACGCATCGCAAGTCGCGTCGGCGAGATTGTTGTGCCAGCTGAAGTCACTGATTCGGTACGTCCAGGCGTTGTCAGCGTTCCACACGGTTGGGGCCACGGAGTTCCCGGAACCCAGATGGCAGTTGCCTCAGAAAAAGCCGGCGTGAACTCAAACATTCTCACTGATGATCAGTTGTTGGATCCGTTGTCTGGCAACGCAATTCTCAGTGGCATTCCGGTGACAGTCGAAATGGTGCCTGCGTAGTCCACTTTGTCCACAGGGGGCACTGTGTTGTGCACAGAAAGCCCACAGCGTCATCCCCTGAAAAATAGAGGCTTTCCCCAGAAAGAATCGGAAATTCACACCCCTGTCCACTTCCAATCCACAGGGCAATGCCCGTAGGTTCAAAGGGTGGTCGGTGGCGGCGATTCACGGGCGGATGAGGGCTCATCACACGATGTAGCTCAGGGATCTTTGGGTTTCGGACCTTCTCGTGAGCGCCGCAACCGTACTTCAGCAAGGTTTTTCCCGAGGGTCGTTGACAAAGGGGTAATTACAGTGCTGTAATCTCACAACCACTTGTAGCAAAACTGCCTGTGGGGGGGTATCACACACAACATCTAGTGGTGTGGGCTAATCTCTACAGACCTCAACTTTCGAATACATACATACACAGGAGTAGCCATGTCACTTGCACCAGATCGACTTTCTATTGGAATCGGCCGTTTTTTCACCACACCGGGAGTGCACCCATATGACGAAGTGGCGTGGGAAGTTCGTGATTCACGTATCACCAACTGGCGTGACGGAACCGTTGCTTTCGAGCAATTGGGCGTCGAGTTCCCGATGGAATGGTCATTGAACTCAACCAACATCGTGACTCAGAAGTATTTCCGTGGGACACCAGGAACTCCAGAGCGTGAGCATTCAGTTCGCCAAGTGATCGACCGTGTCGCAGACACCATTTCCACATGGGGAATCGAAGGCGGCTATTTCGCAGATCAGGAAGAAGCAGAAGCATTCCGTGCAGAGTTGAAGTTCATTCTTGTAACACAGCGCGCAGCGTTCAACAGCCCGGTCTGGTTCAACATCGGTGTTAAGGGCGTCCCACAACAGGCAAGCGCATGCTTCATCCTTGCTGTCGAAGACAAGATGTCAGCGATCCTCAACTGGTACCGAGAAGAAGGAACAATCTTCAAGGGTGGTTCTGGTTCAGGAATCAACCTGTCGAAGATTCGTTCAAGTGCAGAACACCTCGAAGGTGGCGGCACAGCATCTGGCCCAGTGTCGTTCATGCGCGGAGCTGATGCGTCTGCCGGAACAATCAAGTCAGGTGGCAAGACTCGTCGCGCCGCAAAGATGGTTATCTTGAACGCCGATCACCCAGACGTTGAAGAATTCATCTGGTGCAAAGTGAAGGAAGAGCGTAAGGCTCGTGTTCTTCGTGACGCTGGTTTCGACATGGACCTTGACGGTGCAGATTCATTCAGCGTTCAGTACCAAAATGCAAACAACTCAGTACGCGTTACTGACGAGTTCATGCACGCAGTCAAAGAAGACCGCGACTGGAACTTCAATGCAGTTACAGACGGCACTCCGGTGCGCACAATTCGTGCACGTGACCTGTGGCGCCAAATCGCAGAGGCTTCATGGGAATGCGCAGACCCTGGTCTTCAGTTCGACACCACCATCAACAAGTGGCACACAGCAACTGCAACAGGCCGTATCAACGGCTCAAACCCATGTTCTGAATACATGCACATCGATAACTCGGCATGCAACTTGTCGTCATTGAACTTGTTGAAGTTCCTTGATGACAATGACCGCTTCGACGTTGAGGCGTACCGCCATGCAATCGAAGTGATGTTCACCGCTCAGGAAATCCTTGTCGGTCGCGCGGACTATCCAACAGAAATGATTGGCGAAAACAGCCGCAAGTTCCGTCAGCTTGGTCTTGGTTATGCAAACCTCGGCGCATTGCTTATGGCACTTGGTATGGCATACGACTCCGATGGTGGTCGTGCATGGGCAGCTGCTCTCACATCACTCATGACTGGTCATGCGTATGCAACAAGCGCTCGCACGGCAAGCCGTATGGGGCCGTTCTCCGGCTTTGCTGAGAACGAAAAGTACATGTTGAACGTATTGCGTATGCATCGTGATGCACACGGCGAAATCTTGAACATGTCAGATGTACAAGAGGATCTTCTCTACGCAGGCATGGAGTCATGGGAGGCAGCTGTTCGCGATGGCGAAGAGTACGGCGTTCGTAACTCACAGGCCACAGTGCTTGCACCAACCGGAACAATCGGCCTCATGATGGACTGCGACACCACTGGTGTTGAGCCAGACCTTGGTCTTGTGAAGTTCAAGAAGATGGTTGGCGGCGGCTCAATGAGCATCGTGAACCAAACCATTCCTCGTGCGCTTCGCCGCTTGGGTTACAACACCCAGCAGGTAGACGACATCGTTGCCTACATCGATGTGAACAAGTCCATCTTGGGTGCTCCACACATCGAATCAAGCCACCTCAGCGTGTTTGCGTGCTCAATGGGTGACAACACCATCCATTACGAAGGCCACGTCCGCATGATGGGTGCTGTGCAGCCGTTCCTTTCAGGTGCAATTTCAAAGACCGTCAACATGCCAGAAGAGGCAACAGTTGAAGACATTGAGAAGCTGCACATGTTGTCATGGGAATTGGGTATCAAAGCAGTAGCTATCTACCGCGACAACTGCAAGGTGGGCCAGCCACTGAGCACCGCAAAGAAAGATGATGACTCAACTGATGCTGAAAAAGCAGAAGCAGCCACCACCGTTATCGAGCGCGTTGTAGAAAAGATTGTTACTCAGCCAGTACGTCAGAAGTTGCCACGTTCACGTCGCGGACGCACATTCGAGTTCCGTGTTGCTGACTGTAAGGGTTTTGCAAACATCGGTGAATACGAAGATGGTCGCCCAGGCGAACTGTTCCTCACAGTGTCAAAGCAGGGTTCAACCTTGTCAGGCATCATGGATGCGTTTGCGAAGTCCATCTCGTATGGCCTTCAGTACGGCGTTCCAATGCGTGCATTCGTTGAAGCATTCACAAACATGCGCTTCGAGCCTGCAGGTATGACAGATGATCCAGACATTCGTATGGCTTCATCAATCATGGACTACTTGTTCCGTCGCTTGGCCCTTGAATACATGACATACGACGAGCGTGCCGAGCTTGGCATCTTTAGCCGTGATGAGCGCATTCAGCCAACACTTCCTGGTGTTGAAGAATCAGTAATCGAAACCACTAATGGCACTGAGCTCGCAACTGATCCAAAGTCAGTTCAGTCAGTTTCAGAATTGGTGACACAAATCGAGATGGGAATCGCTCCAACTGCGCCACTATCTGATCACTCAAATCCAAACGGAATTGCCCGTCATAGTGATGCACCAATGTGCATGATGTGTGGCGTACAGATGCAGCGCGCTGGTTCATGCCACGCGTGCCCATCATGTGGTTCCACCAGCGGCTGTAGCTGATGTAGCGCGGCGCATGCGTCGCTAGAACTAAAAAGGGCCTCGAGCATTTGCTCGGGGCCCTTTTGTATTCCTCCAGACCCACATCGGTTGGGGTGGTGGTCGGTCATCTGCCTTACTATTGACTCTCTATGACTCGCAGCTTTGACACATCAGATACGAACGTCGTTACCACCCCAGCGGGTCAACGCGTCCATAAGTGGCATGCAGCCCAAAGTGAGGTTGTGCGAGCGGATTTCTATGAAGTGCGGTCTGGCGTGTGGTGTTTGGTAGGCAATGGCCTTTCAAACCAAACGTTCATTGAAGCGCCAGAGGGAATCATTGCAGTTGATACCGGTGAGTCGATTGAAGAGATGCGCGAAGCATTGCGCAGACTGCGTGAATTCACGTCAGCACCGATTGCTGCTGTTATCTACACCCACTTCCATTATGTAGAAGGCACGAAGGCAATTCTTGAAGAAGGCAATCACGCGACGCCATTGCCAATTTATGGTCATGAAAAACTCGCGTTCAATAAAGAACGTACGTTGGGTGAAATTTCGCCTGCGTATTCTCGTGGGTTGGTTGAACAGTTTGCAATAGTGATGCCGCTTGAAGGACCTGATGCAACAGTCAATGTTGGTCTTGGTTTCTTTTATAAGAATCCAGCTCATGCTCCGTTTACACCTGGGCATATTCCTGTTACCGAAGTGCTACGCGACAAGGGCTCCATCACTATTGCTGGGTTGCCAGTTCAGTATCTACATTCGCCGAGTGATTCAGATGACTCAATTAACTTTTATTTCCCAACTATTGGCACCTGTGTTCATAACTCTGTGTGGCCAGTGCTGTTCAATGTTTTTGCAATTCGTGGCGAGGAATACCGAGACCCGCGCGTCTTGATTCCAGGAATCGACAACATCATTAAGTGGGCGCCTGAATACTTGGTTGCCACGCACGGTCCAGCACTAGTAGGGCAGGACAATATTCGTGAGAAGTCAACTCGATATCGCGACTCGATTCAGTTCATGTGGGACCAATCAGTTCGTGGTATCAACAAGGGGTGGACCGCTGACCAGCTGTCATCACGCATCACGTTGCCAGAGATGTACGACGTGGATTACCTCACTAGTGAGCGGTATGGAGTCACCGAACATCACTTGCGCCAGATCTTTATGGGTCTGCGTGGATGGTTTGACGGTGACGAAGCCAAGTTGTTCCCTGAAGAGCCACAGTCTCGATACGAGAAATTAATTGCCGGCTTTGGCGGTCGTGCTGCGGTGGCAGCTCAATGTGCCGCAGCGCTTGCGGCCGACGATATTCGTTGGGCAACCGAACTTGGAACATGGCTTGCAAAATCTGAAGGTGCAACTCAAGATGAGAAGAACCTTTTGGCATCGTGTCTACGTGTGATCGCGGAGCGCACACCGGCAGCAAACATCCGTAACTGGGCCATCACTCGTGCGCGTCATCTTGACGGATCATTCCCGATGGACCGATTCATGAGGCATGGCTTTAATCCGAAGTTCCTCGGTGAGGCATCTGCCGTTGGTCTCATTCATACATTGCGCGTCATTGTGAACCCCGACAAGATTGCCGGCATTAATCATCACATCGCATTTGTTGTTGGCGACGAAACTGCTGGGCTACATGTTCGAAATTCAGTTGCCGTTCCAACAGATGGTTGGGGAGCCACCACCATGGTGAAGATGTCGCGAGCAACATTGCTGCTTCTTCTGTCTGAACGTTCCACATGGACCAAGGAACTTGCAGATGGCGCAATTGTTGTGTCCGGTGATGCGGCAATCGTTGATCGCGTTCGTGCGTCATTTGAGAACAAGGGTTTTGCTGGCTGATGACAACGTCATTGCCGCAACCCACCGCACCTTTTGAGGGCACGCAGGGGTATATAGTCGCGGATTCAACTCCGAGTCCGTTAACAATTACGAAGGCGCCCAAAGGGGCGCCAAATATTGTGCTGATCCTTTTGGATGATGTTGGTTTCGGAACATGCGGAACGTTTGGTGGGCCAGTGCCCACTCCGGCTCTTGACCGAGTTGCGAAGAACGGATTGCGCTTCAATCAATTTCATACAACGGCATTGTGTTCACCAACACGTGCAGCAATGTTGACGGGCCGCAATCATCACACTGTGCACATGGGTGGTATTCCAGAGGGAGCAAATGTTTTTCCCGGGTACGACAGCATTATTCCGAAAGAAGCTGCAAGCGTTGCCGAAATCTTGAAACAGTCTGGTTATTCCACCGGAGCATTCGGCAAATGGCACTTGGCTCCGATGTGGGAACAAACTCTTGCGGGACCATTTGATCGTTGGCCTACCGGCCTCGGGTTTGAGCGCTTCTACGGCATCTTGAATGCTGAAGCATCGCAGTGGGAACCGCCGATGTTCGACCAGACCACGCCCGTGATGCCATACGAGGGTCGCGATGACTATCACATGACAGAAGACATCGCAGATAAAGCGATCTCGTGGATGCGCGTGCAGAAAGCATCACAACCAGAAAAGCCGTTCTTCACATATATCGCAACCGGCGCGATGCATTGCCCGCATCATGTAGCCCCTGAGTGGATTGAAAAATTCAAGGGCCAGTTCGACCAGGGTTGGGATGTTCTGCGTCGAGAGATCTACGACCGCCAGCTGGCACTTGGTGTTATTCCAGCGGGTACAAAACTCACAGAACGACCAGACGAAGTTCCGTCGTGGGATGAATACCCTGACCGTTATAAGCCAGTCGCTTCTCGCTTGATGGAAGTGTTCGCAGGATTCCTTGCACATACTGATGCGCAAATTGGTCGAGTCCTTGATGCTGTTGAAGCGATGGGTGAAGCAGACAACACGTTGTTTATGTACATCACTGGTGACAACGGAGCATCGGCTGAAGGCACTGTGCACGGAGCATGGAGCGCGCCGTCATTTCAGAATGGCATTCCTGAAGATCCTGAGTGGCTGCTTGAGCACATGGATGATTTCGGAACCGCGCGATGCGAGAACCATTACAACTTGTCGTGGGCATGGGCTCTTGATTCACCATTTCAGTGGATGAAACAGGTTGCTTCGCATTTTGGTGGTACACGGAATGCAATGGCAGTGCAATGGCCAGAACGTTTCACTGATGCTGGTGGACTTCGTACGCAGTTTCATCATGTAGTTGACGTAATGCCAACACTTCTTGCTGCTGCCGGCGTAGAGATTCCATCGGTAGTTAATGGATTGCAACAACTGCCCGTTGATGGCGTGTCGATGTTGTACGCGATGGATGGCAACGATGGTGCCTCGACTCGTACTACTCAATACTTTGAGATGTTCGGTAACCGTGCGATTTATCATGACGGCTGGATTGCATCGTGTTTCCATGGTCGAGTGCCATGGAATCGCTTTGGCATGGTGCCGTTTGATGGCCCGCAGGAAAAGTGGGAGCTGTACAACATTGCAGACGATTTTTCGCAAGGTGTTGATCTGTCATCTCAGTTTCCAGACAAACTTGCCGAACTGTTGCAAGTGTTCGATGCAGAAGCGAGACGCAACAACGTGTATCCGTTACGTGAGCCTGGCTCAACATTGGGAATGACGGTGGTGCCGCCAGAGAATCTCGGCGGGCTGAAAAAAATGACGTACACCGCTGACCACATTCGAATGCCAGAACGTTCAGTGGTGAACCTCAAGAATTGCTCATTCCGTATTACGACTGAAGTCGTTGTCCCGGTCAACGGATCACGCGGAGTGATTGTGTGTCAGGGCGGCAACATGGCCGGATGGACTTTGTATATCAATGACTCTGGCTGTCCTGTGTATCACTACAACTGGATGGGACATGATCACTTTGTTGCTACGTCTGCAACACCATTGACACCGGGTCAGCACGAAATCATTGTGGACTTTGTCTATGACGGTGGTTTCGGGGCGGGCGGTCACGCAGTGTTATTGGTTGACGGATCACCAGCAGCCCACACGTATGTTGAACGAAGTGTCCCCATTGTCTTCTCAATGAGCGGTGAATCATTTGATGTCGGCATGGACACCGGGGCTCCCGTTGGTTTCTATCCGCACGTATATCGATTTGTTGGCGACATTATTGGTGTCACGCTTGAACGACTGAGTGAGCCGTCTCCAGAAATCGCGGCTCTAATTGTCGAAGGCGAATTCCGCGCCAGTCTTGCAACGCAATAGCTGTTTCGAATTACGAAAAGGCGAGATTGAAGGTCACTGCTTCTTCGCGTCCCAAGTTGTAGGCCTCAAGAGCACGAGCTTTGTCGAAAAGATGCACAGGGTTTCGTGCGATGGAAGCGGCACTATTGTGTGGTGAAAACAACAGCACTTTGCCGCCAGTTCTTTGTTTCCACTGTGCAATTTCCTTGTGCATGCCTTTGTCGACGAACCGAGCAAACGGTCCCCACATCGCTCCCGCTAATGGTGCAATGACGACAAGATTTTCGGCCTCGGGACCATAATCAACACTGGTGCCAGAGCGCACTCCGCCGTCTACGTAACGGGTGCCCTCAATGACATGGGGAGACAACAGGGCAGGCACTGCCGACGATGCTGCAACCAATTCGCTGAGCGGATATTTCCCGCCATCAAGGATGGTGCGTTTCAGTCGCGGTAACGAACATGCCATGACATGAATAAGCGGATCTGTTTGGTCGCCGAATATCTCTCGAGCGATAGAGGCGAGGAGTCCTGGTTTCGGATTAGGAAAGGAAGGGACAGTCATGTCGGCCAAGACGTGGAATGGCACTTCAAGGGCGGTTGCTGCGGCCGCCCATGAACCTGCAGATGTGCCGAGTAATGGCACCTGTGAAAGGTCGATGCCCCGGGGCTTGAGGCCATCAAGCACTCCCATCGCAAAACCGATGCCAAAGAGGCCTCCGCCACCAAAGACGCCAGCGAGAGGGGGGACAGGGGGCGTGGTCACGTCTCCAGTCTCGCCGATGGGGTTGTACCGTATGCGTCATGGAGGCGCGTATTCTCACCTGGAACTTGTGGTGGCAATTCGGCCCATGGCGTGATCGCCAAGAGGCAATCCTCACAACATTGCGGAATGAAAACGCCGACATAGTTTTCTTGCAAGAGGTGTGGGCTCAAGAAGGTGGCCTCGATCAAGTGCAATGGCTTGCTGATGAACTCAACATGCACGTCGCTCGAACGGAAGGCCCTTGGTACGACAACGGTGTCAGTTTGGGCAATGCAATTTTGTCGCGTTGGCCGATTGTGTCGTGGGAAGTGCATCGACTTCCGGATGTAACAGGTGCGCCGAGTTATCGCAGAGCTGTCGTGGCTCAACTTGAGACTCCGTTCGGCCGATGGTGGACAGTGTGTACTCACCTTGATCACAAATTCGATGCGTCAGCAACACGCATTGCTCAATGTGAAGCACTCAGCGGCATTGTTGATCAACTTCGCAATGATCCTGAAGTTGATGTTCCAGTTCTTATGGCAGGAGATTTCAACTCAGTGCCTGACTCTGATGAGATTCGCATGTTGACGGGACGTAGTGCCCCAGCAGTACCTTGACTTGTCTTTACAGATTTGTGGGAAGTTGCGGGAGAAGGTTCAGGATTTACGTGGCGTCGTGATAACCCGTACATCGATGATTCAACGTGGCCGAACCGTCGCCTCGATTATCTCTTCGTGTCGTGGCCGCGTCCACGACCTATTGGTAACCCATCA
>Ga0114975_10003554_pt1 | contig 10388 bp, 10 predicted proteins | sample S_130626_EF_Meta_FD_87031 | JGI IMG/M metagenome (GOLD analysis project Ga0114975, IMG submission 87031) | Freshwater microbial communities from Lake Simoncouche, Canada to study carbon cycling - S_130626_EF_MetaG | ecosystem: Environmental > Aquatic > Freshwater > Lake | place: Lake...
CCGACGAGGGTGCGGTCGGCGATTTCCGGGTGGCAGAACGATCCGAGTTTGGCAAGCGCCGCTTCCTTGCCGCCGAGCCAGGACAGGTGCCAGCCGGCGTCGGCGAGCGCCTGGTTGGTGTTGCGGGTGTTCCGCAGTTTCTGGAAGGGCCACTGCCCGAGGCCGCCCAACTGGCGCAGCGTCGCGGCGACGGTGCCGCCCCACGGGTCAGGGTGGAGCCAGTCGACGGCGAAGCAGTGGAGCCGCTGTTCGAACGTGACGAAACCGTTTCGTGGGCGGACGTTGCGGACGTGGAGGGCACGGCAGATTTCGTCGACGTCGCCGTGGAGCACGATGTCGTCGTCCTGCAGTGTGTGCTGGCTGTTGATCCGGCGGAGCCCTTCCATCGCGTATTCGCGTTGGGCAAGTTCACGTGCCCACGGGTCCGGGTCGTCGGTCGCTGTCGGCATCCCGGTCGCCCGGATCACGATCAGCTGGTCCGACCAAGCGGCGAACCGGTCGAGGTTGTCGCTCAGGTGGAACGGCTTGGGATGGTCCTGATGGTCGACGTCGGCTTCGATGGCGATGAACCAGTCGACCGCTGACGACATCTCCTCAAGCCGGCATTGAAGCATGTCAAGTTCGTTGTTGAACGGGAACACGTCGATGATGAACGGACGTCGGTTCATGACCAGATGTCCTTCTTGACGGTGCGGTGCTGTTCGATCAGGCCGGCGCGACGCTTGAACGCGATCTCGTCCATCTCGGAGAACTCGACCGCTTTCATGTAGGTCGGGTCCTTCGCACGCAGGTCTTCGCGACCGTCGTAGCCGGGATGGTGGTGGATGACCACCGAGTCGAGGCAGGGTGTGAACACGCCTCGGGCTTTGGCGAGTTGGATCATTTCCTTGTCGCAGTACCAGTGGTAGTACGCCTCCGGGCAGAGGATGCCGGGCCCTTCGAGCGAGGTGCCGTCCTCGAGGACGTGGCTGCGGCGCACGAAGAAGTGGTCGGCGTGCTTGCCGGCGGCAACGAGCGGGTTGCGGCTACGTCCGGGTTCGGAGTCATTGGTGCCGATCACGTCGTAGCGGTCGGACAGTTTGCGGGCCGCTTCGATCCAGCCGGGTGTGAACTCGACGTCGTCGCCGGCGAGGAACACCCAGTCGCTGATGGTGTTGGCGAACCCTTCGTTCATCTTGGATGCGTACGAGGTGCCACGACTGGCGATGATGTAGCCGGCGCCGGCTGCCTGGAGGGCGTCGATCTGAACGGGGTGTTTGGACTCGACGATGTACAGCAGATGTGCGGTGCCGTCGTTGGTGGCGTTGAACGAGTCAACCAGTCGGGCGACGTTCTCGGGCCGGTTGACGGCCGGGACGAGGACGGTGATGTCGTCCATGACCGGCTTGGTCGGATCAGGCCGTGTGTCCAGCGACGCAAGGTATGGGCGCCAGTAGGTGTCGTAGACGTGGTCGGCGTCGTAGCCGGCAGCGAACTGGATGCAGTCGTCCTGCATCGCGCCGAGATCGGCGGCGTACGCCTTCTCCAGTGCCCGTTCGATCTCGAACACGTTCGGTGCCTGATACCAGGAGCGTGACGGGCCGTCCCAGCAGGCCTGTCCGGAGACGAGCCAGCCGTTGTTGACCAGCTCCTGTTGGGCGGTGAACGCCGAGGTGATCACCGGGACACCGCAGGCTTGTGCCTCGATGAGCGGCACACCGAACCCCTCGCCCCTTGACGGGGCGAGCAGCACGTCGAATGCCGTGTACATCAACGCCATCAGCTCGGCGGGGAAGCCGATCATGTAGGCGTACTGGTTGGTGAACCGGATCGCCGTCTCGGGGATGCCGCAGCACTGGGCGAGTTCGGGAAGGTTGATCCCTCCCCCAGTGCCCGACTTCTCGGAGTGGACGTGCAGGACGCTGTTCGGGTGGTTGCGATGGAACCGGGCAAACGCCTGGAACGATTCGCTGAACGACTTCCTGTCGTTCGGGTCCTTGTTCATCGCGACCATGCCGACGACGAACGCGTTGCGGTCGATCTGCAGGAACTCTCGACCGTCGACCTCACGGCCGTCAATGACGGCGGTGAACGTCGGCTTGTAGACCTTGGTGTCGACGGCGAGCGGGATGTAGGCGGGCTCGAGGCCGGCGTTGGCGAACTCGCCGTGACCGTGCTTGGACATAGCGATGCAGCGGGCGTTGCTGCGTTCGAAGAACTTGAGCACCATGTTCGGCACCGGGTCGTGGTCGACGGGTGCCCAGGCGGCAACGTTGAACTCTTTCAGGTTCGGTGTCGTCAGCGACCAGACGTCGAGCAGCGGGATGATCCAGCCTTCGTCGGCGCCGAAGAACTGCTTGGCGTGGGCACAGATGACGTCGTCGCCTGACACAAGGAACCAAGACGGGTAGACCTGCACCTTGTGGCCGGCCGGTGTGGTGTAGGTGGTGAGGCCGGTGGCGGCGGGTGCGCCGTAGGTTGCCGAGATGGCGACCTGGTGGCCGTCACGGGTGAGCCGGTCGGCGAGCAGAGCGATCTGGACGCCATAGCCGGTCTTGACGGTGGCCGAGTTGGAGTGCAGCAGGATTTTCACTGGGCGACCTCGTCGGTGACGATCTGGTCGGTGAGGAACGAGTGCAGCAGCGGGTCACGGTCCCATGTGGCGCCGATGCGTGCGGCGTGTGTGACCATTCCGAGACGGGTCTCATATGAGGCGCGGGGTTCGGTCACGATGACGAACTGGTCGCCGTCCTGGGTGACGGTGACGACGTGTTCGTGTCGGGCGATGCGGTGCAGCTCGGCGGCGAGCTGGTTGCGTGGCACGGTGTGCACGGGCATAGATGCTCCTTTGGCAGGGGTGGCAGGTGCGGCCGGTGGCCGGTGACGCTGGAGGACGCCACCGGCCACGACCAGGTGGTTGGCAGGTTTGTGCCCTCGAACGCCGCGTGGACGTTCGAGGGCGTCCCCCTGCCTGGGGATCATCCAGCCGCGAGGGCTGGGTAGGTCACACGTTCTGGACGAGCGTGTTGAGGTAGCTGACCTGGCGGTGGTTGCCGCCGACGCGCCACTTCCCACGGAAGCCGGTCTCGTCGGTGTCGAAGTAGCGCGAGGCGTCCGACTCGATGACCGGGTTCCCGACGGTACGGATCACGTACTCGGAGAAGTCGCCGTACGTGGCGAGGATGGCGTTGGAGCCGGCCTGCGCGCAGTTGACGTCCGAGAACACCGGGCTGCCGAGGAACCGGTCGGGCTGACCGTTCTGCAGGCCGGAGGTGAGCGACGGCTCCCACAGGAAGGCGCCGATGGTGCCGCCGGCGCCGTCACGGAGCTTGCGGATCGAACCGGCGACCGAGTCGTGCATCAGGAACGAGCCTCGCTGACGGACGCTGTCCGCCACCGAGTACTGCAGGTCGATGAACTTCTCAACAGTCGGAGCGATGAGCGAGCCACCGGTCTTGATCGGGGCGTTGGTGCCCGCACCGGCGAGGATGGTCATGCCGGTGGGCTCGTTCGTGCCGGTACCGACGACGAGGTCGGCGTCGACGATACGACCGAGGGCGTAGCCGAGATCGCCGCCGAGCCACGACGAGATGTCGAACGCTGCGTCGTTGACGAGTTCGTTGCTGACGCGCACGAGCTGGCCGAACTTGTAGGTGTTGAGGTTGACACGGTTCATCACCGGGTCGGTGCCGGCGAGGGTCGTGCCCTGACCCGACACCTGGGTGCCGATGCCGTGGGTCTGCAGACGGGGCAGCTGCATGTTCTCACCGGTCGAGGTGTTCATCACGGTGGCGCCGATGCGGAACGCTGCGATGTTGGCCTCGAGGAGGTCGAACAGGCTGCGGGCCATGGTGGTCGGCACGACCAGTGAACCGCTCGTGGCGTCCCATGCGAGAGCACGGATTTCCTCGGGCGAGGCACCGGCGCGGAGCATCTGGCGCTCCTTCATGGCGCGCTGGATGTCGATCTCGAAGTCGCCGGTGCGGTGCGTCAGCCACTGGCGGAAGGCATCGCCGTGCACCTTGTCGTTGTGGGCGGTGCGGGCCTCGCCGAACACCGACAGGGTCTGCTGGCGCAGGGCGGCGGCTTCCTGCTCGCGGGTCTCACGGGCGACGAACTGGCGCACTTCGGCGTCGATCTCGTCGATGCGGGCGTCGAGGCGAGCGATCTTCTGGCTTTCCTCGGCGGTGCGCTCACGGCCGGCGGTGTAGTCCAGCTCGCTGCGGAGCTGTTCGACGACACGGGCACGGTCCTCGTTGAGCGCGATCACATGGCTACGGATGTCCATGGTTCACGTCCTTTCGGGAGGTGTTGTTGTTGTGGGTGTCATCGACGTGGTGGCGACGCCCGTGGTGACCGCTGTGCGGTTCCGGGTGGCGCGCTCCGGGTTCGATGTGGGAGCCGTCAGACCAGAGCGGGTCGGGCGGCGATCTTGCGGTCCAACGCTTCGCGCTCGGCGCGATCACGTTGTTCGAACTCGTTGGCGGAACGGATCGGCACCCAGGTGACGACCTCGTTCACGGCGACAGGGTCGGCATCGTCGAGGGTGATGGTGTTGTCGGCGTTGAGGCTGTAGCCGAGCTGCCAGGTGCCGTCGACCTCGGTGCCGTACAGGCAGAACACGACCTGGTTGTCGTTGAAGTCCTCGATGTCGACCATGCCGAGTGGGCTGGTCACAAAGCGGGCCTTGAGGGCGATCTCCAGCCACGACTCGACTTCCTCGTTCCAGACGTCGGCGAAGCGGCGCTCGAGGTGGCGCACGGCGCGACGCATCTGGTCCTTGGTCATGTCGACGTCGGTGATGTCACTCATGAACGCGTCGAACGACCGCAGCTGGGCGCTGGTCGTCGGCGAGGCCGGGTAGGTCACGACGCTGACGTCGAACAGTTCGATCTCCTTGATGGAGCGCTGGCTGTAGTCCGACGACCATTCCTCGTCGCGGACACGGAACCCGATCGACATCTGGTCGAGGTCGCCACGGTTCATGGCCGAGCGGATTTCCTGCACGGTTGGGTTAGACGGGTCGAGGGTAGCGGTGGCCCGCAGGTTCGGGTCGGCGCTCAACTTGAGGGTGCCCGACTTGCTGCGGGCCAGCGGCACGCCCGAGTGGTTGACGAGCAGACGGACGTCGGCCTTCTGCTTGAGGGTGCGGTTGAACGCACCGGGCAGGATGGTCTCGGTGTAGTCGCCCCACTGGTCACGGACGTGGTAGCCGGTGTTGACCACGGAGGCGATGCCTTCGAAGGTGAAGCCGTCGTTCATGTCACGCATCACCATGTCGGTGGCGGTGAACGACCTGGTCTCCCGCTCGGTGCGGGCGGCGCGTTCGGCGAGGGTCATATGACTCCGATCAGACGAGGAGCAGAAGTTCCTCGTCCTCGAGGACGAGGTTGTACGGGTCCACGAGACCGTCGGCCCTCAGCCGGTCGTCGAGGTGGTGGGTCATGCCGACGCCGGTGATGGCGGGCAGGATGACGGGCAGTTGACGTTCGGGCCGGCGTTTCGCATGAGCACGGCGCAAGCCGGTGTGTGTGGCGTCGTCAGCCGGTGCCGGCGTCCCGGATGAACCGGCCGCTGACGCGGTGTCGCTGGCGTTTGTCGTGGCCGACGTGCCCACGATGGTGACCGTGCCGCTTGCGGTAGCAGTGTCGTCGGCGTTGGTGTTGGCCGAGGTACCGGTGACGGTTGCGGCGCTGACCGTGCCACTTGCCGACAGGCTGTCATTGGCGTTGGTCGGCGAGCTGGTGCCGACGATCGTGACCTTGCCACTAGCGGCAGCGGTGTCGTTGGCGTTTGTCGTGGCCGACGTGCCCACGACGTTGACCGTGCCGCTTGCGGTAGCAGTGTCGTCGGCGTTTGTTGTTGAGCTGGTGCCGGTGACGGAGGATGGTGCTGCGCCGCCGAACAGGAGTAGCAGCGACATCGGCTATCTCCTGACTAAGGGCAGCCTCACGTTGGCGGAGATGTCCGAGAGGCGTGGCTGTTCACGCTGCGAGACCGTCAGGCCGGAGGATGTGCCGTCTGTTCGAGCGATTGTTGTAGCAGCCGTTGCCGACAACTGTTGACGGACGTAGGTGGCTGCGTGCCGGTTTGCCCAGATGATCCAGTCGGCGGCGGTGGCGCCGTCTCTTGGGTAGTGGCCGGGATGTTGACCAAGCCACAGCGGCAGCACGTACGACTGCTCGATGAGTAGCGCCTCGTCGGTGGCGATCGTCCCGGCGGATGCGATCGGCAGCGGAGCGTTGACGCCGGAGGTGCATTGGATCAACGTGACCATCCCGATGTCGCCTTGGAATGCGGCGGTGCCTCCGCTGGCAATGTGGTTGCCGAGCGCTTGGTTCACGGATGTAGACAACGCCCCGGCTGGAGCGGTGTTCTGGACGATCGTCATGGGTGTCGGTGCGATTGACTCGGTCCCGAGCCAGACACGCCAAGCAATGGTCGGGCCGGTCACGATTGAGACGAGTGCGGCCATGAAGTGCCATTGGTTGACCGTGACACCGGACGGGAACACGGTCGAGTCGGCGGTGGCGGTCCACGATCCGGCGGTGGTCGCTGTCGCGGATGACAGCTGCAAGGTGGAAGTCGTGGAACCGACCCGCACGCCGTAGTTGGCGGTGGCCGAGTTGGCGCCCATTGAACACCAGTAGCGGCCTGCGGTCAGCGTTGTTGGGTAGAACCAGCCGGCGATGAATCCGGCCTGACCGGTGGCCCCAAACGAGGTTCCCACGATGCTTGCGGTATCGCTGGTGGCTGCGCCGAAGGTGAGCGGCATGGCTCAGTACCGTTCGACGTAGGTGATCAACTGCAGGTCGGTGGCGGCGACGAAGGTGCCGTTGGCCGAACGGGTGATCAGGCCGGCATACAGCGCCGATCCGCCCGAGGTCATGAACGGGATTGAGATGTTCTGTGCCTGGGCGACACGGTTGTTGCCGATGTCGTAGGCGCCAGCCAGTTGCACGATGCCGACCACCTTGAGGGCGTCGGCGTCACTGATGGCGTAGGCAGCGTTGTCGGCTGCCAGTGTGATCGCCGAATCGGTGAACACGACGTCGACTGCGCCGATTTTGTCGGCTGCGTCGATGAGTGTGACGCCGACGATCGCACCACCGCTCATCGAACCTCGAGCTGCGCCGGTGATGATGAACTGGGTGCCGAGCTGGTCGCCGGCCGTATAGTTGGTGGTGGCGGTGGTCAGCGAACCGGATGCGACCGAGATGCGTTGCAGGTCACGGCGGGCAACGGTGTGCAGGTCGCCATACGACGACACCGACAATGCGCTGTAGTCGCCGTCGGTGTTGCTGCCGGTGAAGTGGTTGCGGACGCCGAGCATCATGACGCCGGCGTGGCCGTCGACGTGCGGCTGGTCCTCCTGCTGGAATCCGGCAACACCGGTGCCGAGCGTGTTCGTGAAGTACGGCTCGACACGCAGGCCGCCGGTCGCGGTGACGGTACCGACCGCTGTGGCGGTGGCCGGGTCGCCGATGACCACGACTTGACGGTGCTCATCGACGCCGGCGCCGACGGTTCGAGTGTCGATCTTGGTGCCCGACCCGGCGGTGATCGGGACGTCGCTGTCGGCCATCAGCCGTTGCCCTCGGTGATGGCGAACGAGGTGATGGAGATCGGCTGGCCGGACACGATCGTTAGGGTCGACAGGTTGAGGTCGGAGCCGGAGGTGCCGCAGTCGCCGTCAAGGATGGTGGTGCCGCCGGAGCTGACGATGCGGAACCAGTTGGCGGTGCCGCCGGTGATGGCGTTGGCGCCGGTGATCGAGTTCAGCGTGAGTAGGCCACCGGTGGCCGATGGTGCGAACGTGGCGTTGCAGGTCAGTTCGGCCAGTTTCACTTGGGTGCTGACGGCGGTGTTGGCGTTCCCGGGGCGACCTGGTGCGGTGTTGTCGTAGATCCGCAGCAGCGCCGATCCGCCGGCGTTGGTCGTGATCGTGTCCAACATTTGGTTGCGGATGGTGGTCGTGTACTTGATCACGAGATGACCTCGTCGATGATGGTGGCGATGCGGCCCAGCTCGTCGCGTTCGACGCTGCGCTTGGTGATCTTGGGGCCCGGCTGTTCAATGATCTCCGGTTCGGGCGAGCGATCAATAAACACCTCGGGCGCCACATGCACCTGCGGCGCCTCTTGGCGGATCGTCACGTTCGGTGCCGGCTGCTCGGGGATGTGCACGTCGATCGGCGAGTTCACGTGCACCTGCGGCGCCTCGAAGCGTTGCTCGGGTATGTTGACGTTCACGTTCACCGGCGGTTGCGAGTTCAGCTGTGCCGGCGGTGTGTCGAGCGGTGCAGGGCCGATCACTGGTGCGTCGACCGGGTTGAGGTCCTCGAAGTCGCGCATCTCGGCGGTCAGCAGCACGGGAGGCTGGCCGTAGGCGACGGCGGCGGCGTTGATGTCCGACGCCGTCTTGTAGATGTTCCAGCGGGTTGACGAGTCACCGCGCAGGAGGCCGTCGACGTTGAACTTCATGTAGCGCGGCTGAGGGAGCAGCGCCGAGATCGCCTTCTCGATGCGGATCATCCACGGCAGGAAGGTCACCTGCACGCGACGGATGTTGCGCTGTTCGAGGTTGGCGTACGTGAGCGACGTGCCGGCGACGGGGATGCCAAGGTCGGCGGGATCGACGAGGAACACCTGGCCGGCCACCTCGGCAGCCGTCCACTGGCGCAACTGCAGGAACTGGGCCTGCTCGTTGGTGACGCCAGTCGGCCGCCAAGTGGCGCCGTCCTCAAGGACCCCGGGAAGGCCACGGTTGCGCTTCTGACGGGCCCGACGCCACGCCTGCGCCATCGCGGTCATCTGATCCGGCTGGGCACGCTTGGGGATCTCGATGACGCCCGGCATGTTGTTGAAGTTGGCGAACTGGTCGGCGCCGAACTCAAGCGCATTGAGACCGAGGCCGATCGACTGGCGGGCGTACTCCAACGGCGACAGGCCGACGTCGAAACCGGGCAGCATCATCCCCTTGATGTGGACGATCTGGCCGGGATAGACGGCGCCGTTGATCCGGTAGGTCTTCATGCCCCGGTCACGGAACACCTGCACCGACTGAGGGTCCACGGTCGGGATCTCGACGATCTGGCCGGTGGTGTTGCGCTGCACGAGGATGTAGGCGTTGCCGTGCAAGAGCAGCGATGTGATGACCTGCGTGCACCATGCGGTGAAGTCGAGGTCGATCGTCGGTTCCTTGAGCCATGCCGGCGGTTCGACCTCGATCTGCTGCCCGCTGGAGTCCTTGCGGTACGTGTCGATCGGCAGGGTGGCGATCGAGTCGGCGATGAGCCGTACGCAACCGGCGACGGCGAGCAGCTGCAGCGCCGACAATTCGGTCACGGTTGCGCCGGTGACGGTGATGTTGTCGCCGGGCCATTCGCCCCACGTGGTCGCCTGGGCGCGTTCTTCGACGGGCTGGTTGCTGAACAGGGAGCGCAACATCAGTCACGCTCCGCTGCGATACCGACGAACACGGCGACCAGTCCGACGGCGGCGATGACGGCCGGGATGGAGATGAGTGCGCCGGCGAGGATGACCAGTGCGAGACCGCTCAGTTGGAGGATGGTTCCCATGGCGGTCCTTTCAGTCGTCAAGGAAGTCGGCAAGATCAACGAACCCGCCCTGGTACTGGTCGGTCTGGGTGTCGCGGATCGGGATCGTGGCGAGCACGGATGCGAGCAGCGGTGTGATGTCGACCGGTGATTGCCGTGCCGAGAACACCCACGATTCGCCGAAGGTGCGGATCTCGACGCCGGCCACGGCTGCGCTGAGTCGTTCCTGTCCGAGGTGGCGGATGCGTTCGTTGAGCACGTCGTCCTGAAATGCGACGCAGGCACGGGCGAAGTCGGTGAACGACACCTTGAGCAGTTCCACGCCGGCTTCCTCGAGGCGGTCGATCACACCGGATGACGGCGACTTCGGGTCGACGACGATCGGTTTGCCGGTATCGGCGAACGCTCGTTGGCAGGCTTCGACGATCCAGCCGGTGCCTTGTTCGTGTCGTGCGACCTCGACGTGGACGAGTCCGTCCGGCCGGCGGGCGGCGTAGCCAAGTGCGGCGGCGGTGGAGCCGGGCGCCACCGACAAGGCGGCGATGCCGCCTTCGGCTCGCGAGTGCTGGTCCTGGCAGGCACGCCACTTCGGCATCGGGAGCACCGAGGCGGTGTCGCTGGTGGTGATCACGCCGAGGCGTTCCCGGAGGAACTCGTCGGGAAACGACTGCATCGCTTCGAGTTCGGCTTCGATGAAGCGTTCGTCGATGCGGATGCCGAGCGCCGGGTTGGCCCGGCACCAGGCGTCGCGATCGTTGATGTCGACGCCTTCGAGGTTGCCCCATTCGGCGTAGAACAGTCGTTCCGAGCCGCCGGCTCGGCCTCGTTGGACGAGGTCGTAGAGCACCGC
>Ga0114975_10003555_pt1 | contig 10383 bp, 13 predicted proteins | sample S_130626_EF_Meta_FD_87031 | JGI IMG/M metagenome (GOLD analysis project Ga0114975, IMG submission 87031) | Freshwater microbial communities from Lake Simoncouche, Canada to study carbon cycling - S_130626_EF_MetaG | ecosystem: Environmental > Aquatic > Freshwater > Lake | place: Lake...
AACGGCTATAACCAAGTAATACTATAAAACTTAAATGCTGGTGCGTCTGCTTCTACTAGCTATGTTGTTTCTAATAACAACGGCACATCAACAACTGGATACGGCGACTTTGGTATTAATTCGTCTGGTTTTTCTGGCACGGGTTCTTTAAATGGTCCGGGAAATGTATTCTTAGCATCCGCTTCTACAGACCTTGCTATTGGTACATACGGTTCAAACAACATCCGTTTTGTAACTAACTCACAAGCTACTGATGCACTTACTATTGGAACGGCTAACCAAGTTGCGTTTAACGGCTCTTACGGTACTACTGGGCAGGTATTAACTTCTGCTGGCTCTGGTGCTGCTCCTTCATGGACTACGTTATCTACTGGCGGCGGAACAGTTACCACAACAGACTTTACTGCTACCTCCGGGCAAACTGTATTTACGGTTAACTACACAGTGGGTTCTACTGAGGTTTACCAGAACGGCGCTAAGCTAGGTATTGCCGACTTTACTGCTACCAATGGTACTTCAATTACTTTGGCTACCGGTGCTACTACCGGTGACTTGATTGAAGTTGTTACATTTAGTAACTTAAACTTGTACAGCACAATTACTTCTGAGACTTTCAACGGTACTGGATCACAAACTGTATTTACAATGAGCGCTGTTCCGGCTAATGCTGCTTCGTTATTAGTAGCTATTTCTGGTGTAGTTCAAGAACCTACTACTTACTCAGTATCAAGTAACACTCTTACGTTTAGTACCGCACCTCCGTCTGCTTCTGGCAACATATCTGTTCGTTATTTAGGTATTGCTACTACAGGCTCTTCGTTTAGTGCAGGTACAACAGGCTTTACTCCATCTTCTGCTACTACAGGCGCAGTTGTGCTTGGTGGTACTTTAAACGTAGCTAACGGCGGCACAGGTGTTACAACTTCTACTGGTTCTGGGGCAAACGTTTTAGGAACTTCACCGTCTTTAACTACTCCCGCAATAGCAGGGTCAACTTCGGGTTCTGTTACATTAGCGGTTCCAGCCGTAGCTGGTTCAAATACTGCAACATTACCTGCCGCTACTGGCACAGTAATGGTTAGCGGTAATATGCCAGCGTTTAGTGCTACAAAAGTTTCTGCTACTCAAAGTATTACATCAAACACTTGGACTAAAGTTACTTTTGATACCGAAGAATTTGATACTGCAAACTGCTTTACTTCATCTACTTTTACTCCAACTGTTGCTGGTTATTATCAAGTAAATGGTCAAGTTGATATATACCCTTCTGTTGCTGGTAGCCGTTCTGCAATAAGAATATATAAAAATGGTTCAAATTATAAAAGTGGAAATGATATACAAATTTCAACACAAGTAGAAATGGGTGTTGTTATAAGTGCAGTATGTTATTGCAACGGCACAACTGATTATTTAGAATTGTATGCCCTTATGACTGCAACATCGCCAGTAATACAAAATTACAGCACTCGTTTTGATGCAGTTTTAGTAAGGGGTGCATGATGACTTTATTTGAAAAAATTAAATCTATTTATCCACAATTAACAGATAAAGACTTTATCAACACTATTGAATTACAAAACGATTTAGACGGAAAAGGCGATTACATTGCTAAATGGGAACACCCTACACTAGCTAAACCTACTGATGAGGAATTAGCATAATGGCACTGACTAAAACAAACCTAGAAAATATAGTTGAAGGTATTCTCCCCATAGCTAACGGAGGTACAGGCACATCTACTTTTCCAAATGGCGCAACGGTAACAAGTTCAGCAACAGACGTAACTCTTACAAATACTTCTAACCAAGTACAACAGATTGCAATGACGGCTTTTGGTAAGAATGTTATTTTGCCTGACGCTACGACATTTACTACTACAGGCGGTCCAAAGTTTATTATTTCAAATAATGGTGCTATTGCTTTTGACGTAGCAGCATCTGGCAGCGGTAGATTCTTTGGTCTTGCTCCCGGTCAAACAGTAGAAATTTCTTTATCAAGTATCAGCACAGCAACAGGCGGATGGGTGGCTACCCCAACTTCAGTATCACAATCAACTCCTTTTAGTGCATACTCTAATACAAATTTGCTGTCTTATACGGTTACTGCGTACAACTCAACAAACTCATTTGCAAGCGTTTACGGAACGACACTATTACCTTACAACTATTCAATGACTTGTACAGCACTATCTACTACAGCCGTATTGGTTACTTGGATTGCACCATCTACTGGATATGTAAACGGTGTTGTAGGTACTATTTCAGGAACAACAATTACTTGGGGCGCTGTAACAACTATTAACAGTGCACGTGTCTATACTACTGCAGTATCTGTTGCGCTTAGTTCTACAACTGCTTTAGTATGTATGCAAAACGCTGGTGCAGCAATGTATTGGATTGGTCTTTCTATTTCAGGAACAACCATTACACCGGGAACAATTAGCGCTACAGACTCAGCAAGTCAAGTGTGTGGAATTGCTGTTGCAAACTCAACAACAGTTGTACGTTTAACAGCTAACGGCACAAACATGGGATTAAGAGCAGTAGTTTATAACGGAGCTTCTGCCCCAACATTTGGTACCGCAATTACTGGACCGGGAACTACTAATAATAATGGGTATACAGGTCAAATAGTTGCACTAAATTCTACAACATTCTTAATTGCTTATGATAACTCAAGTACGTTTGCTAGGTGTTATACACTAGCAGGAACTACACTTACTGCTGGAGCAGCTGCGGTAACTTTAAACGTTACTTCCAGTTCTGTTAAAAATTTAATTTACGTTTCTGCTACAGAAGCAGTATTTGTAACAGGTGGTGGCTGGCAAAAACTTACTATTAGTGGAACTACAATAACATTAGGTTCTTATGGTACTACAACCTATATATGGAATAGCGGTGTTAATGGTTTGTTATATGCAATTGGGACACAACTTGTAGGAACTACTGATTTTATTGGCGTAAACTATACCTCAGAAATTGCTCGTTATTCATATAACTCTAGTTTAGGAACTGTAACCACAAAAGGTATTTCTTTATGTTCTAACTCTTTGCTTACAGTATATGCTTGCTCGGTATCTTCAACTCAAGCGCTAGTGGTTGGTCTAACACTATCCACAGACGGCAACAACAACTACTATCCAGCTGGATATTTAGTAGCATTAAACGGTTAAGGATAAACCATGACACAAGCAAGTAATCTAGCCAAAGGCGGCTCAAACTTTGATTCGGCTGGTGACTTAAGCCTGACTACAGGCGTCACTGGAACTTTACCTGTTGCTAACGGCGGCACTGGTACAACTTCATCTACCGGCTCTGGTGCGGTAGTTCTTGCGACCTCGCCGACTCTAGTTACTCCAGCTTTAGGCACTCCATCAAGCGGTACTTTAACTAACTGTACTGGCCTTCCTATATCTACTGGCGTATCTGGACTTGGGACTAACGTTGCAACTGCTTTGGGGGTTGCTGTTGGTTCTGCCGGTGCTCCAGTAATAAATGGTGGTGTTTTAGGCACTCCTTCAAGTGGTACTTTAACTAACTGTACATTTCCGACACTAAATCAAAATACTACAGGTACAGCAGCAAACGTAACAGGGACAGTCGCAGTAGCTAATGGTGGCACAGGCTCTACATCTTTAACAGCTAATAATGTACTTCTTGGTAACGGGACTTCCGCACTTCAAGTAGTAGCTCCGGGAACCACTGGTAACGTATTAACTTCTAACGGTACTACATGGACTTCTGCTGCTGCCAGCGGTGGTGGGCAATATCAATACTCATTAGCAACTAGAAGTACAGCATTTAACTCCAATGGAACTCCTTTAGTTTATAACTCTGCTGGAAGTTTGACTTGGACTGCTCCAACTGGAGTTACTAGAGTAAAAGTAACTGTGATTGCTGGTGGTGGTGCTGTTCAAGGAAATAGCGAATACGCTGGTGGTTCTGGTGGACAGGCAATTGGTGTTTATACTGTAAGCCCCGGAACTGCATATGCAATTACTGTTGGTATTGGTGGGGCATCTTCTAACGATACAGCTCCCGGCGGTAATGGAGGTTCTTCCTCATTCTCTACATTAGCCACTGCAACTGGTGGACAAGGCGGTCAATATGCAACTGCGTTACCGGGAACTAACGGAGCTGGTACTAGTGGAAATATAAGTAATACTGGCCAAACCACCAATGGATATTCATGGTATCAACGAACAGACCCAGCTGTTGGAAACGTTAGCTTAACTTATACGGATGTTGGAGCAATGTTTGGTGGCTATGTTGGAAATACTAACGGAACATTACTTGGACAAGTTTGGACACCTACAAATTCAAAAGCACAGCCGGGAACTCCGGGAACACGTATTACTTCCAACGGTTCAGGCGGTGTTAGCGGTTTAGTTTTAATTGAGTACATAGGATAAAAACATGAAAGCCCTAATTAGCCCAGTTCAAAATAATTTTGTTGTTCAAGTTGAAGAAACTCCTTTTGAAGTAGCAGACCCTTTATTTTGGGTAGACTGCTCTGATGATATCACTCCATATAACTATACTTACAATGGCTCAACTTTTGAGTCTTATATTCCAACCATTACTGCACAATATAATAAAGGAAGAGCAACAAAACTTCTTTATGATACAGATTGGGCAACAGTTAGTGATGTAGCAGACCCAGCATTATCAAACCCTTACCTAACAAACCAATCTGAATTCTTTGCTTATCGTAGTCAATTAAGGGCTTTTATTGCTAATCCGACTGAAGGCATAGTTTCTTTCCCTACAAAACCAACAGCACAATGGTCTAGTTAATGTTTGGAATAAGCTCATTTGCTCAAAGTACTTTTGCTGGATTAGGCACGAATGCGTTTGTTTTGAATATTAGCGAAGATGTCAACATGGCGGATGCCAATGCAGTAACAGCAGCTTTTAGCCAAAGCCTAAACGAAAACGTGGAGATGTTTGAGTACAACGCCCCTACTGGCGAATTCTATGCGCTTATTGACGAGTTTGTAGGTATGGCAGATGCTCAAACAGTAACGGCGGCTTTTGCTGCAAGTATTACAGAACCCCTAAACTCCGCAGATTTTGCAGAGATTACAGCCCAATTTGCTGCAGCGCAAACAGAAAACGTAGTAATGGCAGATACAAGTGCCCAATATTTTGCGGCTTTACAAGCCCGTACCGAGCCAATAGACTCAGTATTAGACCTTAATTCAGTAACCGCAGACCTTATTCAAAATATCACGGAAAACAGCAATTTAACCGATATACGAGCCATTACCGCCCAGTTTAAGGTTAACATTGCCGAAGCTATAGAATCTTTGGACTTTAATGCCATAGCTGCGCAGTTTGTAGCAAGCGTTACCGAAGCTCAGACTATGGCTGATGTAGCTACCATTATTTCTGTCTTTTTCTTAAATATTGTAGAAAACCTTGGTTCTGCAGACGCTAATACGGTTTCACAAGGCTTGTATTTTAGTATTACAGAAAACCTTAATTCTGCCGATTTTAGTACCCAACAGTCTAACTTCCTACAATCTATCGTTGAAACCTTTACAATAAGGGACTTGGCTTGTGTGCTTGGATGGATTAAAATCAACGATGACCAGACAGTAACTTGGACCGCAGCAAACAATAGCAATACCGTAACTTGGGCAGATATTAATAATAGCCAAACAGTAACTTGGGCGGCGGCAAATAACAGCAATACCGTAACTTGGGCAAATATTGGAGACGACCAAACCCCAAACTGGATAGCAATTGATACAAAGCAATGTTAATGAAAGAATAATATGGCATCTACTTACTCACCCTCACTACGACTTGAACTTATCGGGGACGGAGACCAATCTGGTATCTGGGGGCAAACTACCAACAATAACTTAGGCGGCTTAATAGAGCAAGCGGTTTCTGGGGTTATTACAATAACCATGACTGATGCTAACTACACCATGTCCAACTTTAACGGCGTGGTAGATGAAGCCCGAAATCAAGTTTTAGTTATTACTGGCACACTTACCGCCACACGCAACCTTATTGCCCCTTTAGTAGAAAAAACCTACATTGTTCAAAACAATACTACAGGTAGTCAGGCCATACAAATCATCGGCTCTAGTGGCTTGGGTGTAACTATTCCTAATGGAGTAGCGGCTTATGTTTATTGTGATGGCACTAATTTTTATAATGCAAACATTGGGTCAGCTGGTAACTACACAGTTAATGGCAATCTATCCGTAACAGGAAATGAAATTGTTTCAGGAAATTTTTTATCCTCTGGTGTTTTAGGTTCCTATATTGCGTCTGCATTCACTGCAAGTATTAGTAATGGTAGCTCCGCAGCGGGGACAATATTAAATGTAACGGCAGTAGCTAGCGGTACTTTATTTGTTGGGCAAACAATTACTGGTTCTGGAGTAACCGCAAACACAGTTATTACGGCTTTGGGTACTGGTACAGGAGGCATTGGTACTTATACTGTAAACAATTCTCAACTTATATTATCTGGGACAAGCTTTACATCTGCTGGATATGCTGTAGCTACGACACCCCCTGCTAACGATAACTCAGTAAAAATTGCTACAACGGCATTTGTTACTACGGCTGTTGGCTCTCCCGTACAAAGCGTAACAGGAGTATCCCCAGTTGTTTCTTCTGGTGGAACAACGCCAGCAATATCTTTAAGCACCGTCCCCGTAAAAAATGGGGGTACAGGACTAAGTTCACCAACAGTTAATAGTCTTTTAGTAGGTAATGGCCCAAATAACGCATTAAATCAAATAGCTCCTAGTACAACAGGCAATGTGCTTACTTCAACAAGCTCTACTATAGCCGTTGTTACAGGCTCTATTACAGGTACAGCTTTAGCAGTTACGGCGGTCACTTCAGGAACTTTACAGACTGGTGCTACATTAACTGCTCAAATAGGTTTAGTAAGCCCAACTTATTCAAGCGGTGGCGCTCCCGCACAAAATCAATTTGTTATATCTTCTGCTACAGGTGTAAGTGCAGGACAAACTGTTACTGGTACAGGCATCCCATCAGGTTCAACAGTAAGCGCTGTTGCTGGAACAACAATAACAATCAGCAATAATTTTACTGTACAGGCAGCGGGTACTTATAATTTTTACACGCCTTTAAGCTCAAACACTTCAATTACATCCCAATCAAATGCTACAGGCGCAACAGCTGCAACAACACAGACTTATTCTAGTGGCGGTGCTGTAAGTCAAGCAACTGTTGTGTTTGCCTCTACTTCTGGTCTTTTAATTAATCAGTTTGTTTCTGGTACAGGTTTAGCTACAGGCACATACATAACAGCTATTAGTGGGACTACAGTAACGTTTAGTAACAATTTTACAGTACAAGCTGCTGGTACATATACTTTTTATAATGCTGGTGGGATTGGTAACTATGTAATAACTCCATCTCAAACAGCCTCTAGCACAACCATTACAGCTACTTATAATAGTTGGACTTCCGCAGCAACGACTATCAAAGGTTTAGGTTTAGGTGGTGAGACTTGGTCAAGCGCTTCTTTTTCAATAGGCACTACATATACTAATAGTAACTCTTACCCAATTATGGTATCAACTGCTATTTTAGGTAGTAGCTCTGGCGGATTTAGCACTACCGTAACAGTGGGCGGAGTTCAACTTGTAACTGCATCCTATGGTGGTGCAACAGGTACTTGGAATTTCCCTATTACATTTATAGTCCCTCCCGGCACTACATATTCATTCTCGGGTCGTGGTACATCTGGCGGTGCAATTTTACAATAAGGAAAATTATGTTTTTAATTACATGGGTGTTTGACAAACTAGGCTATATGCCAAAAATTGATATGCAAATTGGTAAAGTCAATATTGAGGCAGCATGGCCTTTTCCAGAAGAAACACCAGCAAAGAAATCAGTTGTTAGAAAACAGACAACAAAGAAACCAGCAGTGGTTGCTAAGACAACTCGCACAAAGAAGGTGAAATAAAAGTGTGCCATGTCAGATCCGTTTGGTTTGTCCGAAGGAGTAAAGGCTCTTAGCGGAAGTCTAGATGCAAGTCGGGAGGCTAGCAAAGGGCTGTCTAAAAGTATTGAAGCTGCACAGCATGACGCAACAGAAGTGGCCCAGAAACAAGCTAATGATCGTATTAGGGCAAGACGTGAAGCAGAGTTTAAAAAAGAAAAAGCATTAATTAAAGCGCTTGAATCTTGGAAACATAAGAAACAAATCTCCGATGAGGAGGCAAAACTAAAGATTGATTTTGTTAAAAAGCATGGCGCTAAAGAATGGGAAGCGGTGTTAAAAATTAAACTAGATATTGAAAACCTTCAGCGTAAAGACAACGAAGAATATCAGCATGATTTAAAGGCAGTAAGGCGGGTACAGTTTTATTGTTTTGCGTTTGCCGCAGTTATAGCTTGGTATGCAACTTGGGGGTACAAGTGGTGAACGATGATTTTGATATGTTTATGTGGGTTTGGGTTGTTGCAACTTTGTGGATAGCCTTTGGTATATACGTTTATTGGAGTTAATTATGTTTGGTATAGATGACATTATTGGAGCAGGTTTAAAGATAATTGACAAGGTTATTCCTGATCCTGCCGCTAAAGCTGCTGCACAAATTGAACTACAAAAGATTGCTGCTAGTGGGCAGTTGGCTGAACTTCAAGCGGATATGAATGAGCAGAATAATGTTTCAGACCGTTGGAAAGCTGACTTAGGTTCTGATTCTTGGTTATCTAAAAACATTCGTCCTATGACACTAATAGCCATTCTTGCAGGTTATTTTGTATTTGCCACGTCTTCTGCTTTTGATTTAAATGTAAAACAAGCCTATGTTGAATTGCTAGGGCAGTGGGGTATGTTGATTATGTCAGCATACTTTGGTGGTAGAACTCTTGAAAAAATTATGGATAAAAAGAAATGAATCCTAAAGACCATATTATGATTATTGCCGCTTGGTCATTAGTGGCTATTGTGGGCGCTATGCTTTTAATGTTTTCTTATGCTGTAGTTGACCCTAACTTTGATACAGACAAAGTATTTCAAATTATTGGCCCAGCGTTTCAAACTATTGTAGGTGGATTTATTGGGCTTATTACTGGCATTAAAATAGGAAGTGATAATGAGTCTAAGTAAAGCACTTCAAGACCTTGGCATTGAATCTAAATGGGAAGCGCCGCTACAAGCTGCTTTTGATAAGTACGATATTAATACCCCTAGGCGCCAGTCTGCGTTCTTAGGTCAGTGCGCCCATGAGTCCGGTAACTTTAAAACTTTGCAAGAAAATTTGAACTACAGCGCTGAAGGGCTTATGAAGACTTGGCCTAGTCGGTTTCCTACCAAAGAGGTTGCAGATCAATATGCCCGTAATCCAGCTAAAATTGCAGGTAAGGTATATAACGGGCGTTTAGGTAATACTAGCGAAGAGGAAGCTACTAAATACTTAGGCAGGGGTCTAATTCAGCTAACAGGCAAAGAGAATTATGAGCGATGTGGAAGTGCGATTGGCGTTGACCTTTTGTCTGACCCTAACTTATTGCTTGATCCGCGATATGCAGCAATGTCGGCTGGATGGTTTTGGAACAAAAAAGGGTTAAACGAGTTGGCTGATTCTCAAGAACATGGTCAAATTACTAAACGTATTAACGGCGGTCTTATCGGTTTAGATGACAGGATTACCAAAACTACTAAAGCCCTTGCAGTACTAGGATAATCCATGCCATTACAAAAATTACAACTTAGACCCGGTATTAACAAAGAGGGCACAAACTATACCAATGAAGGCGGTTGGTTTGATTGTGATAAGGTGCGCTTTCGTTCTGGTAATGCAGAAAAAATTGGTGGTTGGACACGCCTTTCTAACAATACATTTCGGGGTATATGTAGAGCGCTTTGGAATTGGGGAACTTTATCTGGCGCTAATTTGTTGGGTGTTGGAACTAACCTTAAATACTATATTGAGCAGGGCGGTGCATATAACGATGTAACCCCCCTTAGAGTTACCTATACTCATAGTACAACCCCTAGCACCGATAATATGTTTTCTACAGTTAATGGGTCTAAAGTTGTTACCGTAACACTTTCTGGTTATGGTGGAGTTGATAATGACTTTGTAACTATTTCTGGTTCTACTGCGGTAGGCGGCATTCCAGCTGCAGAATTAAATGCTGAGCAACAAATACTATATAAGTCTGGAACCCAGTTTACATTTACTACCACTACCGCTGCTACATCTACAGTTACAGCGGGTGGAGGCACAAATATTACCGCGCAGTTTCAAATTAATACTGGATTAGACGTTGAAATTGCTGGTACTGGGTGGGGCGCTGGTACTTGGCCTTCTTACATTGATACAACCCTTACTAACCCATTTACAGCAGCTAGTGCTGGGGTTTCTGT
>Ga0114975_10003558_pt1 | contig 10380 bp, 10 predicted proteins | sample S_130626_EF_Meta_FD_87031 | JGI IMG/M metagenome (GOLD analysis project Ga0114975, IMG submission 87031) | Freshwater microbial communities from Lake Simoncouche, Canada to study carbon cycling - S_130626_EF_MetaG | ecosystem: Environmental > Aquatic > Freshwater > Lake | place: Lake...
AAATATTTTTTCTTGTTTCCTTGTTTTATTTTTTGATCTTTTTGTCGATTTTTTTAAAATGAATTTTTCAATGTTCTCAATATTTGATAAAATATTATCTATAATTTCTTGATAAAAGTTTCGAAATTCCTTTTTTCGACTTTTCATATCATCAATCGAGAACCAACCAATTTCTATTTTCTCAAATAATTTTGTTTCACTTAATAAATTATGATTCATTCTATCCCATAAAAATCGATGGTTTTGATTATAATATTTTGGAAGGTTCTCATCATACTCTAAAAAAAACATATGAACATGGTATGTTTTGTTTATTAATTTATAAAATCCACCATTTTTCTTTATTAATTTTTTTATTTGTTCACCATCTCCTAAAAATCCTGTAAGTTCTTCACCACCTTCACGAACTGCTGTTTTGAAAGGTGTTTCATTGTTTTCAACACCTCCACCAAAATCAGACCATCCTTTTGCACTATCTTCCAGTGGGTTCTCTTTACCAAATAAAAAATATAATTTATTTTGATGAATAGAAATAGGTAAAATACTTCCAGCAACCATTTATATATATATGATATTTTTTGATTCTATAATAATAATCAATAATGTATTCATTTCTTTCATATTTACACAATTGAAGATTATAATCAACCAATGGATGAAACTTCACTGGTATAAATGGTGTCCAATTTACTTATTCAATGGTGTAATCCAACTAGATGTGAATTTATGGCTAACAAATGAATTTTTTGTAACTGGAACACTACTCCAAGAACCACAACAAAAGAAATCTGATGGTAAAATTTTGATTTTGTCATTCAAATTATCCATAACAATTCTTGTGAATGCCAAAGGTCCAGATGAATTTATAACATTATAATGATAATTCTTATCATCAATATTTAATTTTATTAATTTTTCAATATTTTCAATACAATTCATAAACATTTTCAAGAATATTTCTTGTTTTGGTTTAGAAATTATAAACCATTGACATATACCTACATTTTTATAACACCATTTTTTATTTTTTAAAATTTGTTCATTGATCCAATCTTTGTCGAATTCATAACATAAAATAGTAGATATTTTTTCAATATTTATTTTATGACCTAAACACTTAATAACTTGTGGATCATTTTTATTATTTATAATTTTATGATTACTACATACATTATGATAAAAATCCCATTTATTATTTATAATTGTTTTTTTTTCCTTTTTTTCATTTTTATTATTAAATACATTATTAGAAAAAATCAATTTATTATTATTTTTATTATTATCAACAATATTATTATTATTATAAATAAAAAAATTATTATCTCTATTCTCATCACCATGAAAATATTGATATTCTTTACAAAATAATTCATCTATATGTTTGATTGGCTCACAATCTAAATCTGAATATATACCACCCTCTAAATATAATATTAAATATCTAAATATATCTGCTAAAACTGCGCCAATTTTAATTTTTTTAATTTTTTCTAAATATTGTGGGAAATGTTTTTCAACTATATTATAAATATCTTCATTATCATGTATTATAATTTCATAATCACTATACATTTTATAATATTTATTTAAACATTCAATCCAAATTGGATTTGTTATATCGGTTTTACATTTACAAGTAAAATGTATTTTTTTGGGTATTCCTTCCATTATAATATAAAATGGAATAATATAATATATATTTTTACACATTATATGATATTTTGTAGCGTTTATAATTTGATAATCTTAACATTATTCGGAGTTTCAATATATTCTTCTGATTCAATTTCGAGAACATTATCGTTAGTATGTATATTTGATAAATTAGTATAATATTCTTTGACTAATGGATTTGCTTTTATTTTATATGGATTGAAATCAGATAAATAAAGACCATCCAATGATTTGATTCTTGAAAGAGCAACATAAGTTTGCCCATATTCGAAAATAGATTGTCCAATATCCATCTCAGCCATTTCTAAAGTAGCACCTTGTATCTTATGAATAGTTAGTGCCCATGCTAAACATAATGGTATTTGACCAACAGCAATTATAGGTATTTCTTCTGACTGCCAATAATGAATTGATATTTTTTTGATTATTCCATTTGAAAACCGTACAACAGGAATATTATGAGGTGTGGATTCAATAATATCAATAACAACACCTTGTGAACCATTACATATACCATTATCCATATCTAGATTCACACTACACATTACCGCTGCTCCTTTTTTCAATCTTAAAATTGGTAGACAAGGGGTACTGTTGATTAATTGTGCAATTTCATATTCAATAGCTTGAGAACTTATCATAGAACATTTTCTTATTATATCAATATCAAGTGGTTTTCCAGATTCTAATATAGAAATACAGTTTGCTAATTTGATGTTCTCAAAAACATATTCTTTTTCTTTTATTTTCGAGAACATCATTGTATTGACATAATCAACTTTTGTACGAAGAGGAAATATTTTTGTAGGAACACAGCCATTATGAGCTGTCTCATCAAAATCCCTGTTCAGATATTTATAAAGAATTTTTGTATTTTCTTCATCGAGTTCTCCTTCGCGAATTTGCATCAAAATATTTTTATAAGTCGGATCATTTTGACGGAAAATTGTCTTCAACATGATTTGGTTCTCGGGTTTGAAAACAAAATTCCATGGAGGACTTTCAAAACAGAATTTTTCTGTATCAGGTTCTCCATCTGTTCCAACAGGAGGTAATTGGAAGAAATCACCTGTAAAAATAACTTGCATTCCACCAAATGGCATGGCTGAACAATGAATGATCCTTGCTAATTCTTCGATGATTTCGAATATTTTCTTTGATAACATACTGACTTCATCCAATATGATGCATTTTGTACGTCTCCAATTTTGAACGATCCGTTTGTTTCTTAAAACCGAATTGATAACATCGTTTTTTGATCCTTTTGCTAATTTAATACCACTCCATGAATGAAGTGTTTTTGCGTTACTATTTAATAAAATAGCGGCACAACCAGTCATTGCACATACAGCATGTGTTTTTTTTGTTGATTTTAGAAAATCAATGATCGTTTTTATTAATTTTGTTTTACCTGTACCTCCAGGACCAGTAATAAACACATTTTGTCCTTGAACCACTTTTTTATAGGCTATTTTTTGTTCTGGTGATAAATCATTTATATTTATATCATCACTATCATGTTTTGATTTGATTGATTGATTGATTATTTTTTTTTCATCTGCTATTTCGGATGGTATTGTTGATATAGTTTCGGTATCAGATGTTTCTTTTGCTGACTTTAATGAATCCGAACATTTTATGGTTTTTAGTTTCTTATTAGAATCATCATTATCACTGTCATAAACGTTTTCTTCTACGTACTTATATGAATCAAATTTATTTATATCCATTTCAATATGTTTTTATATATAAAAAAAATTATATATAAATTCAATTTTTTTTATTCATATGTTATTTTCATCAAAAATGAAAAATCAAGACCATTCAATTGCATTGGAGTACCATTCTCATTCAATAATTGGACATTCAGTTTTTGTATATCTACAGTGCCATTATAAGTACGAACATCACTTGTTAGACCATTAAAACGAGTAAAAGAAGCATTTAAATTATATGGAAACATATAACTATTCATAGCTATTCTAGCGATCACTTTTTTGTTGATCATGGACTTTGATACTGGTGTAATAAAAGAATTTTGTGCACCTTTGTTATTGAATTCATCTACTGCCAAATATAAATACCTTGGTCCATTTAAATCAAGTGCAGCTTCAGATACAATATTTGTAGTAATAACATAAGATGTATTACGAAAACCGAGTAACCATCCTAATTTGGATTTGAAATTATATTTATCATTGTTTCCAGTACTATCAATATCAAATTCGATTTTGACATTACCAGTAAATTTAGATCTAGTTCCATCAGAATTATATAGTAAACCACTATAAATACTATTAGTTAATAAAAAATTGATTTTTTCACCTAATATAAAAGCTGTGTATTGACTATCTGGTATAGTAATGACTAAGGGATTTGAACCATCTGAATTCATTACTTTAAAATAATTATTACCCAAATTACTAGAAATATTATAGTAACTAATAGGAACTTCAATATTCATAATTTCAATACTTTTTACATCATTTATACGTTCTGGTAATGTTATATTATAGTTTGCAATTTGAGAATAGTTGTATTCATCTCTAAATTTCATATCAACATTTACTAATTTTGTTTTTGATTGTTTATGTACATTTGTCATAACCATATGACTACCATATTGATTTGTTTTTGGTTCTAAAAATAAATCCATATTATTATATTCACTCATTATATATTGTGTATATATTGTCTATATATTTATATATTTATATAGTATTTTCAACCATTATTAGCCATTACAATAATATTTTTATTTTCTGATTTAGTTTCTGATTTTTTTTCTGGATTGGTTTCTGGATTGCTTTTATTTTCATCTAAACCTTCATAAACATTCATTCTTTTTAATAAACTCATAATAATGAAAAATATGAAAACAAATACAAGTATTAATAACAAATTTTTTGTTGTAAAAAATTTCATATATATTTTGTTATTATATTTTATTTACCACAAGCACCACATTTTTGTGGTAATAAAATTTGCTTAAACATTGCAGTTTTTTGAAAAAAATTGAAACTTTCGGATACTGTGGATTCTGTATTATTTATTACTTGTGGGTTTATATTATTATTCTTGTTTTGAATTTTTGTCGGTTTTGACTTATTTATACTAAATAACATTTTCATTGAAAAAATTGAACTATATATATAATTTTTAATTACATAAAAAACTATGGAAATAAAAACCGAATATGGTTATCAATGTTGCTTTTGTAAGCGTGAATACAAAGAAAAATTCAATTATGATCGACATAAGGTTTGTTGTGAATTTTTATGTAAATCTCGTCGAGAACAATTGAATGATATAGATAGTGTTGAAAAAATACCTACACAAAAAGAAATGTTTTTACTAATACAAGAACTAGCACTACGTAATGAAAAATTAGAAAAAGAAATCACTAAATTAAAGCAAGTCCAAAAACAAAAAATCAATATATTAGATTGGATGAACTCACCCAATGGTTCAAAAACAAATCCAAGTATCTATTTTATGGATTGGATTTTGAAAATGGTTTTTCCTGAAATACCAAATATATTAGAAACAGTATATCAAACAAATTTATCAACTGGATTGATGAAATTATTTCAAAACCTTTTTAATAATAATGATCTAAATACTCTTCCAATACGTGCATATGAGAACAAATCAAATACGTTTTATATTTTTCAAGAAAAAGCGGATGGATTTGAATGGAAAATATTAACAAACGAAGAATTCAATAGAATATTATCAAAGATATGTCACCAATTTATTGTTCAATTCAAAAACAATTGGTTTATTCCGAATCAGGAAAAAGTCGAAAATGATGAAAATTATAAAGATATGTATATCAATTATTATCAAAGTATATTAGGAGGTAATGAACGTATTAGTGATGAGTCTAGAAATCAAAAAATACGACAATATATTTATTCAATAACTAAGCAAAATATCAAAACTATCGTAGAATATGATTTTATGTAAATACAAAAAATTGAAAATCGATATCAATATATTTTTTTTATCATAATTATACAAAATGGCACTACAAGGAACACCTACTTATTTATCTGTCAAAAATGCTCATCCTCGTGACATACATATATCATTCGAAGAAGGTCCCCATATTTACACAGTATGTGGTGAACGCGGAACATTTACATCTGTAACTACATGGAATCATCATCATTTCTCGAAATTTGATGCCGATGCAGTTATTGATAAAATGTTAGCAAATACTAAAAATATGAGTGATCCAAAATATAAATACTATAATATGTCGAAAGAACAAATAAAAAAAATGTGGGATGAAAAACGGGATTCATCATCGGGTTCTGGTACTAAAATGCATAATGATATCGAATTATTTTATAATGGGGTTGACGTTAAAAACGATAGTATCGAATTTCAATATTTCCGACAATTTGTAAAAGATCATCCTGAATTGATACCATACAGAACAGAATGGATGGTTTATTATGAAGAATTGAAATTATCTGGTTCAATTGATATGGTATTCGAGAACCCAGATGGAACGATTCAAATTTATGATTGGAAACGTTGTCAGGAAATAAAACATGAAGCAGAATTTGGTAAATATGCAATGACCACTTGTATTTCTCATTTACCGGATACTAATTTTTGGCACTATGCCCTACAATTAAATACATATAAGACAATATTAGAACATAAATATGGAAAAAAGGTGACAGATCTATATTTAGTTTGTATTCATCCTGATAACATTTATAAAACATATGAACGTATCAAAGTGCCATTCTTAGAAAAGGAAATGAAAGACTTAGTAAAAGAACGTATGGAAGAGGTAAAAGAAAAATAGATTCATAAAAAATACATTCATAAAAACGACATAAACATAATGATTTTATAAATATCAATACATAAATGGAGACTTATATCCGAAAATTATATTTTATTATATATTTGTTTTTTTATAGAATTTATATCATTTTTTTTCCAATAGAAAAAAAAATACATGTTCCTAGCATTTTAGACGTTACAAATGAATATATTGAAAAAAGAAAACAAAAATTTTTAGAATCTTTCGATAAAATAATGGATTTTAATACAAATATTGAACAAGATTTTTATAACAAAGATAAATACAAAAAAATGATATTGAATCCAGTAAATACATTAGAAACAAATTGGAAAAAACGCATTTTGTTTGAATCCACTCCTCGTGGTAATATTATTATGTATTATGATGCATATAAACAGGGATTTGCATATTATTCAGATTCATATAATTTACCATATGGACTCTTGAATGCGGTGGCAATGAAATATGCGATGACGTATTTTTGTCGTGATTTTTTCATGGATGATGGTGTTACGCCTATTAACCAAGCATCACCATTAATTAAAATACATATAGATGAACCAGAAAAACAGAATGATGTAAAGAAAAACAATATGAAAAAAACCCTCAATAAAATAAATACAATATCAAAAAATTTTTCAGTACAAAAAATTCAACAAAAATCGAATCAAAAAAAATCAAATCAAATTATCGAACCACCAATTACAATTACAAATACAAATCGATTTATTTATTTGGGAAAACTATTAAATTTTAATTTTTTAAAATCCGAATCGAAAGAAAATATATTAAATGGTTTTAGATCTAATTTATTAGATAATTTAGTTGGAGAAACCAAATTACAAAAAAAAGTGATGGATTATAAAGAATATAAGAATTTACGAAATAATATCAAATTATGATCATGGGTTCTCTAATGATTTTTTATATTGTAGATAACCTAGACTTTTTTCTAATTGAAACGACATACCCAAATGAGATTTAGCTATTTCATATCCTTTTTTTTCTTTTTCAGCAAGGCTATCTAAATACGCTTTCATTATATGTTGTTCTGATGGTTGCTCTGTATTTTTTGTGTTTTGTGCCGAGGTTTCCATTTTGCAATAATATATATTTTATTAGAATATATATTATTCAATTTTTTATGAAGAGCATATTGGTATAGGTCTTTTGTTAATTGTAGATGGAACATATTTAACATCTGAATCAATACATTTATTACTTAATTTGATTAAATATTCTCCTTGTGAAATAGGAAGAGTACTAACTTTTGTGAAATTTCGTATTTTCTTTTTATAAAATGTATTATAATTATTACAAGCATTACAAGCTGCTGTCTTTATTTCATCATCAGTTGCTTTCAGTGCATTTGCACATTCTATTGTTGTTTTTGCTAAATTTTTAACATATTGATTTTGTGTATTTATGTTTTGATTATTATCTGGTTTTACAACATGTTCATGATATAATGGTTTTTTGTATTTGTTTTCAATCATACCTAATGTATTAATACTAGACGGTTTGACAATATTTGGATCATTTAAAGATGTAACAGCTGAAGTGATAATAGGATGTTTTATAAAAGTTCCACAGCAACCACCATGACCTCTAGGCACACCATCTCTCATTAAAGTCCTCGGTAGAGATCGTGATAGACTAGTTTGTCCTATATATCCTTGACTACGTGTTGTTCCATTGAGTGAAAATCCATGTTTTGAATTTACACTCATATTATTATATTGAGTTTGTGTTTTTCTTTTTAATGTTGCGATTGACATATATATATTAATAAATAGATATTTATTGATATATTTATGGATTTATTTATGGATTTTTTAGATATTATACTGTTGGATTCTCATCAGGAACTACTTGCTCAGCGGTTTCATCAGGAACTACTTGCTCAGTGGTTTCATCAGGAGCTACTTGCTCAGTGGTTTCATCAGGTACTACTTGTTCGGTGGTTTCATCAGGAACTACTGGCTCGGTGATTTCAACATGAACTACTGGCTCGGTGGTTTCAACATGAACTACTGGCTCGGTGGTTTCATCAGGAACTACTGGTTCGGTGTTTTCAACCTGAACTACTTGCTCGGTGGTTTCATCAGAAACTACTGGCTCGGTGGTTTCATCAGGAACTACTGGCTCAGTGTTTTCAACATGAACTACTGGCTCGGTGGTTTCATCAGGAACTACTGGCTCGGTGATTTCAACCTGAACTACTGGCTCAGTGGTTTCATCAGAAACTACTGGCTCGGTGGTTTCATCAGGAACTACTGGCTCGGTGGTTTCATCAGGAACTACTGGCTCGGTGGTTTCATCAGTTACTACTTGCTCGGTGATTTCAACATGAACTACTGGATTAATTATATTTTCTAATTTGATTATTCTTTTCTTCAGTTGTTGGATTTCACTTATTAATACACCAATCAAGCCTGTATAATTGACAGATTGATAGTCATTGTCATCTTTGTTTCCATGTACTAAAGACGGATATTGCTCTTGTAATTCATGTGCAATCAAACCAAAATCTTGATTATTAGATAAAGTGTTGTAATAAGATACTGGACGTAAGTTATCTACAGTAAATGTTCCATCTATTGTTTGAACATTTGTTTTGATACGATAATCTGATAATTGTGTAACAGTACCAGTTGCTCTTATGTTACCATTGACATCTAATGCAAACCCAGAAGTAATTATAGATTGATTAATTCCGACACTAGATACAAATAAACGATTATTCATAGAAACATCACCAGTAACCTGTGTCAAACCACTTATATCTAATTGACAAATAGGATTAGTTTTTCCAATACCCACCCATGAATATGGAGTCAATGTTGTAACATTGAAAGTAGGAGTCCATCCAAATTGTAATAATGAATCAGATAAAGTTGAGTCTGATGTTGCTCCATAAGTTCCATTACCAATCAAATTAGTAACAATTATTCTGAAATAAGTATATGCATTACTAGCGGTAGCATATCCAGTCAAACTATTGTTACTAGATTGAGTTGTAGTTCCACTTGTTGTAATATTGTACGTAGATGTATTTTGTGAATTATTAGTAGCAGCTGATGCAACTGGTAAAGCAGTAATATTTCCATCTTGAATTTTAAACCATGTTGAACCATCATTAGAACCAGCAATAGTATATTTTCCTGGTAAACAGCCAATGTAATTTTTGTTATTATTATAAAAGTTGTTTCTTGTATAAAATGAATAGCTATTCAATAACAAAGGACTACTACTTTGTATTTGTGCCCATTCACCGTATATAGTTGATCCAGAAACAGTTGTACCATATGTTGTACCATTATAAGCAAATGGAGTAGTAGTATTATAACTTCCACTATTTGAACCAATAACAGCAACATTGAGAAAATTACCATAACTAGTAGTATTGAAAAGTAAATTAGCAGTAGGAGCTATACCTGCTGTAACTAAAGTAGAAACAGATGCATTCCATGTAACACTATAATTAGTCCATGTGTTACCAGAAGAAGAAGTATTAGTTATAGTATTTGGTGAAATTGTACTACCTGCTATTGCATTTGTGCCAATATTGACTACTAATCCATTACTTATATTTATTCTACCATTCAATGAAACATCGTTCAATACATAAAGACGTTGATTCATAGATACATCGGTTGTGAAATTACTAATACCAAATATAGCAGCAGATGGAATAGATCCTGCTGCATAATTAGCAATAAGATTACCAGTGACATATGTATTTCCATTAAATGATACATCACCACCAACAAATAGTCTTGTGTTCATTGAAACATCACCACCAACAAATAGTCTTGTGTTCATTGAAACATCACCACCAACAAATAGTCTTGTGTTCATTGAAACATCACCACCAA
>Ga0114975_10003559_pt1 | contig 10376 bp, 9 predicted proteins | sample S_130626_EF_Meta_FD_87031 | JGI IMG/M metagenome (GOLD analysis project Ga0114975, IMG submission 87031) | Freshwater microbial communities from Lake Simoncouche, Canada to study carbon cycling - S_130626_EF_MetaG | ecosystem: Environmental > Aquatic > Freshwater > Lake | place: Lake...
ACCATGTCCATCATACAGACTACCATATACATCCAACCCATAGCTGGACGCCACTTTTTTTGCATCCAATCTTCATCTTTTTTAACTTCTTTAATTTCTTCTGGCATATTATGCTCCTAGAACGTGTTTGGCGTGTTCATAATGTTTTTTACGGTCTGCCAATCCAAGAGTACCACCATTGATACGCTTTGTCATTGTTTCAATATCACCTGAATCGGCATATTGATTTAAATTATTTGATTCCCAAAACCAGCAAGCTGATTGGGCTGCACCTTCAAATGTTTGTACATAATCAGAAACTTCTTCTGGTGTAATACCAATCGAATCGGCAAATGCTGTATAATTGTCTTTACCTGTGAGTTGGATTAAACCACGACCACAGTATCTCCATCCGTCACCAGACGCTTCATCTCCATTACCCATACGACTAGCATAGGCACGATTAGCAATCGCTTCTGGTTTATGTGCATATTGTTCAGCAACAAGAGGTGGAAACTTCTTAGGCCACACCTTAGATAGTGTTTCAGACCTATAATTCAAGTTCTCATGTAGAGCTGTGAAGTTGGCAGATTCATGAGCACATTGAGCAATAAAGGCTGCAATACGATTTGGTGTGTTGATATCATAATCCGGTAATAATACCGATAGAGCCTCATACCATTGGTCTAGATATGGATTTTTAGGAATTAGTTGTGATAATTGTTCTTTTGTAATTTGCATCACTTAACACTTTCAAAAATTTGTTTTTGTTCTTTATACCACTCCTGCCAACCTTTCAATTTATTAACAACTTCATAATATGTACCGTAATTTTCTATTACGGTTGTGAGGAGTTCAGCTGTTTTAATTTCGGAGGTTCCTCTAATAGTATTGATGGTACTTGAGGGAACTTCATTACGACTGGAACTGTCGTGCAAGCTGACAGCAACATTAGACAACTTACACTCATCAGTAACATATTTAGTGACCGCTTGAATATTTTCATTTGTAGTTTCCTTAATTATCTTTTCTTTTTCAATAATTTTAGTTACAATTTTAACATTAGCTTCGGATGACTGCGCTTCTGCTTTTGCAACTTTAATTTCCATTTCTTTTACTTTGACCAACCAAGCATCATTGTTGCTTATACTACCTTCAAACCAAACACCAATAACCAATGCAATAATACTAACTATTTTAACTGGTATTGCATATTGCTTTATGAATGGAATAAAAGAAAAAAATTGAGATGCGATTAGACCTAAAATTGCAACAATTACAATTAAATGAAATACGAAATTAGGCAACCAATTTAGTATCCACATTATATTTTAGGAGGCTTTCTTCTAAATGTATTAAACATAATTAGAGTTTTCTTTTTCTTTAGATTGACACCTGGTTCACCACCAGCGCCACCAGTACCTGCAATTGCACCGCCACCTACTGCATTAGTAGGTCCAGCAGAACCACCGCCTTCTCCATCTTCATTAAATATTGCTTCTTCTGGCACACAATTTGGTACCATACGATTTCCTTTTTTCTTCATACCTTTGGCTGTGTAACCAGTCCAACAAGCTTCATCTACTTCTTTTTTTCTTTCAGCGTTACTTTTTCTTAATGGATGGTCTGGATTTTTGTAAGGAGTTTTTCTCATTCCTTCAGAATCATAATTTCCAGATTTTTTCTTTGAAATAGCTGTTGCTGCTGCTATAGCGGCTGCAGCCGATTCATTCATATCGAGTTCTTCTGTTTTCACATTGATTGGTGCACCACGGCGTTCTGGATTAGGATCCTCTCTACGCTTTCTTTGAGCTGCGGATGCCCGAGCATCTTTACCAATTGCGTGTGCTTTGGCTTGAGGTAGACATTTTGGTTTACCTTCTCCTGGTTCTCTTGCACAATCACCTTTAATATTACCTTTGGTGTCCATGCGAACCCATTTTTGTTTAAACCATTGGCGTAAATCTTCACCAAGTTGTTGTTTAAAAGATTTCATTAACAATTCCACTTTCTTAAAGCTTTATTGATGCGTGAATCTGGATCATTTGCTGTTTTGGCTGATGTTAATCTTTTCTTCATACCACCCATTCTAGCACAAAATGATTTTCTACGATTAGCAGATTTAGAACCGGGTTTTAATTTTGACGGTTTTGTTGTTACTGCCATAGATAATTTTGAACCTGGATTTTCTCTACGATAAGAAGCAATACCTTTACGATTTAAACCACCCTTTGGATCTTTACCTGCTGACCTTTGCCATGCTGCAGATTCTTCTACTTGTTTTTTAATCCATTCATCAGGAGTTTCACCGTGCTTAGATACAAAATCATCATGTAAATCTTTACCGGTAATATTATTTTTTTTAGATATATTCATCATCAATTCATTAATTGATTCATAATCATGACTATCTAATTTCATTAAGCCTTTTTCTAAAGCTGTAACGCAACAGCAACTTTCTTCTAAAAATTGTTTAAAGGTTTTCATATTTTCCTTAAAATTTCTACAACATTGTTATCTAATGCAATTTCTGCCACGGATACATTTTTACCATTAATGCCATAAATCATGTCAGGTGCTATATTAAGATATGCCAAGAAAGTCTTGAGTATATCATAGTCCCGTTCATCTATCTTATAGAATAATATTCTAGTTGTCGCTTGAGGACCAAAAACATTATTCAATAAAATAATATGATTGAGTATCAATCGTTCTTTAAGTGATTTAGTAACCTTATACCTACGAAATAATCTTTTAAGATATTTGGTTCTTTTTATATCACCTTCAAACTCTGATATAATACAATGCGGTGAATTATAATTCTTCATCGCATACATTATGAAATTTTCATCATTCAAATCATCAAACATTAATAATCTTCCTAAAAATAAACGGAGATAACCTAAGTCATCTCCGTCTATATATACACTTTAAATCCTAATATTAAGCGTCAGGCAACTGCTTATCATCTGCGTTGTTATCACTCTTAACATCAGCAACAACTGTAAGTGTTTCAAATGTAACACGACCTGCACGACCACCTGTACCAACTGTTTTTAGGTTCCAACCAGTATGTGGAGCGTGTGTCCATCCAGAATTAGTACCACCACCTTCACCTAAACCTTTAACAGCAATAGCAGTAGCAGTTACTTTATCAACCTTTTCAAAATACTGAGCAGTAGTACCAGCACCAGAAATATCAACAACTCTATCGGTTACATAAGTTAAACCAGTTAAAGTACCAGCACCAGTAGTTAATGCGCCACCAGCTTGAGTTTGTAAAGTAAAACCAGTTACGTTTGGTGATGTACCTGTTATAGCAGAAACTTTGTATGTTGTGCCCGTTGCATAACCAGTAATAGTTGCAGTACCACCTAATGTACCAGTAATAGTAACACGGTCAGCTACAGCAAGAGTAGAATTACCACAAGTAAACTGACCAGCAGAACCAGAAACTGCAACAGTTGCTGCTAAAGTACCGGCAGTTCTATTTGCCGCAGTTTTAACTTCAAATGCGTTAGCCGTACGGCCAGCAGTAGCAACATAATAAGTTGTACCGTTAACCAATCCAGTAGCACTTGAACCACCACCGTTATAATATTTAACTGCTTCATCAACTGCTAATCCATGTCCTGTATAAGGAATAGTATCAGTTGCTTGAGTAATTGTACCAGCAATTGTTATTCTAGGAGCTTGTACAGCTACAGTAGGAACAGTTTCATATGAAGAACCTGTATTTGTAATTAAAATCTTTGTAACAGTTCCACCAGAAATACTTGCTGTTGCAGCTGCACTAGCGCCACCGCCGCCAGAGAATGAAACAGTTGGAACTTCAAGATATCCAGTACCGCCTGTGATAATAGAAACATCAGTAATATTATCAGAACCAGCGTGTTCTTCAGTCGAATCTACTAGAAATAAACCAATCGTTTCGTCTGTAACATATGCACTTGGTGTAGTATTACCATAAAGATAAGTTGCATTTGCTTCGTTTGGACGTGAATGTTCTGCTGCTATATTTGATTTACATATTGTAGAATTAACAGCCCAATAAGGTGCGTTGGCTGCATTATCGTAATTTCCTTGCCATGATGACATCTTTTTCTCCTTTGAATGTCCGTTTATTACTTATTTATCTAATTTTTTACCGTCAGGTCTAGTTGGTCGTCTTAATTCAGGATCAATTTCCAAGGTATCTCTATTTTGACCAGTTAGTGTCTTACCACCAGTTAATATAGCTCCAGCCTGTGGAACATTGTCACCAAAATTATCTTCAGGTTTAGTCTGAATCATTTTTGGTTTCTTACCATAAGTGGCAACCGATTTATCTTCTTTTTCACCATCATATAATTCTTCTTTTACATTATGATGCTTATACAGAGCCTTAATCATACGAGCTGATTTGGACATTTCTGTTTTAATTTTTGAAGTCGTTGGTTCTGTATTATCTGGTGCATTTGCGCCATCAAAAGAAGTTTGAGTAGGTGCTTGACCGTCTTGGTAAATATCTTCAGATACACCATGTAGTTTATTAAATGCACGGTTAAGACCAGTAGTTCTTTTAGTAATAGTAGTTTTTAACTTATTTGCTCTTGTTGCAAGATTTTGTTGTTCTCTACTTGCATTATCTTTATAAATCTCTGGACGTTTTTCAATGTCTTTTAATTCAGATTTACTATCTTTTCTTACTTCAGTTGATTTATTCAAGTAATTCTTTAGTGTATCTTTGTTCAATTCATCCAATGTTTCTTCTTTAACATCATTGTCAAACTGTTTCTTGGTTGCTTTTACGATACCTGAGAATCTCTTGTTACCTTTTTTGAAATCACCAGCTTTATCAGCAGCAGATGCTTGTTCTCCAGCTTTCTTTTTGTAACTACCAAGAAGTTCGTTGGACAATTCATCAATCACTTCAACTTCTTCACCTACAGATTTCCATCCACCACCCATGGCTTTATATTTCTTGGATGCCCAACCGTTTGCATAAGCTGACGGGTACACAGCAAATTTAGATTTAGCAGCAGCTTTAGCACGAGCCCATTTTTCTGGACTTGTAGGTACATTTTTTTCTTCTATATGTTCTACTTCTTCTTTCTGAGGTTGATTCTGTGTTGGTTTGTGACCCATCATACGAGAAATAGATGTTGATACATTCTTTGCAGAAACATCTTTACCTTTTTTCTTTTTACCAACTTGAGCACCATGAAAATCAGCTCTGCGTTTTTGATAAAGAGATTTTACTGTATCGTAGTTTAATTCGTCCAACACTTCTTCTTTCATTACGGCATCATGTGGATACTTTTCAGAGAATTTGTTACCATCTCTTTGAACATGAACTGATTGGCCATCAACCTTCTTTACTGTTCCTTTTTGTTTACCAAAGAATTTAGAATTAACAGTAACAGAATCACCAACTTTATGTTCTTCTTTTACTGCCAACCTATCTAAAGCACGGTCAACACCTTTCTGGCGTTTTGGTTCTAATTTAGAATACATATCACGTTGAAAACCATGTTTCTTTTCTTGGTCATCGCCAACTTTAGAAATGTATCTCTCTACTTTATCTTTGGAGATTTCATCAATTTGTGATTCTTCTGTTACCTTTTCATTTTTACTTACAAGGTAGTTACCAACCGTATCAACATAGTCTGTTGCCAAAGTAACTTTAGCTTGAATCCATGCAGGTAACTGTTTCTCATAGTCTTTACCAACATAAGAACGAATCATAGTAATGGCACGTTCCAATTGTTCTAATTGATTTAATACCATACTACCTTCATCATCCATCATATTACCCATAGCGATTGCAATATGATTTTCTTTAAAATGTCTTGTTGGTCTGATATGAGCAAGACTAGCAATTGTTTTATAATCTTTCATTGTTAATACACCTCTATTACGAATCTGTATTAACCTTTCAACTACACGGTGTAAATCTACATCCGATTTAATATCTTCTCTGGCTAATTCTAAAACACGAATCAATAAAGGAATATCAAGAATGACACGGTCTTTTGCATCAGTAGATTCTTTTGTGATAGTACCACCATCATCACTAAATTGTGTATTACGATGGTCGTTTTTCCATTTTAAAAACTCACTTGATTTAGCATGAGAAATTTTGGTATCTGTGCTAACAAATTTTGGATTGATGCCTCTAGAGCTTAAGAATCTAGTTAATAAACCTATTCTAGATTCAGCAATACCATATTTGGCAGACCATGGATCATTAGGGTTTGTACCAAAGCTTTCCTTTGGCGCAACACCTTTAATAATCGCTTTAATTTTCTTTGCGGTATTGTTCATATTATTTACCTGAAGATTTACCTGACATTTCATTATTAACACGCTTCATAGCGGAACGAGCTAAATCTTTTGCACGACTCATTGGTGTATGAACAGCACCAGATTTATCTTTAACATTCTGTGGTTTGTCAGTTGTGTATGGTGCGTCAAATGGCACATCATCTTGACCAGGTGAAAGTGTTTTTGCCTCATTAGTTTCTTTTTTACCTGCAAGAAAACGACCAAAGTTTTTAAAATCACTCTTTACTGTACCAACAACACCTTTTTTAGCAGGTGTTAGATTTTGTTTGGCAACATCATCCATCTTCTTTGGTGCAGATTCATCAATACCACTTCCATGAAACTTGTTAGCAATATGCATGGCTAGTTTTTCATGGTTTTCTTTTGGTACATCGGTACTTCTCAAATATTTTAAAGCTGACTTGTGAATCTTAGGATCATCACCGGCATCATGATGATTTGGTGCGGAGTCGGAAGTTGTCCATTTATCGTAATGATGGTCAACTTCTGATTTTGAAATTTCATTCAATTCAACTTCTTCTGGAAGATTAGGTTTTACATGGCTTGAATGTTTAAGATTTTGCTTTAATGTTATATTGGTTTTTGCTGTACCTTTAGTTTTTGATTTAATATTACCCCTATCTTTTAATGGATCAAATCCACTAGCGGATTTAATACTACCTTTTGCAATTTTAAAAGCTTGAATTCTTTTATTCATTTGAGCAATTTCTCTTGGGGCTTCGTCCAATTCTATTTCTTCTTTATGAAAATCTTTAAATTTTTCATCACCACCTTTTACTTCTACTTCTCCACCACGAGCTTTAATGGAACTGCGAGAAGAAGTTTCTTCTGGTTCTTCACAATCAGGAGTTCTAACGGATCCATCACCTTCTTTATCAACAGGATTAACTCTTAATTTAAAAGATTTAAAACTATCCGATTTACCACCATCTACACGACCAGCAAGTGTGTCTGTTGTTATAGCACCAGTAGCCATTGCTGAATTGTTTTCTTTTAAAGCATTTTTCTTAACCATCTTTTTGACGAGTTCTTTATCTTCTTTCTCATCATCATGTTCTTCATTCTTTTTTGAATAATAAGCACCTAGAGCCATTTTCTTACGTTCTGCTTTAGTTTTGCCTGCAAACTTAGGATTATCTGAATGAATAAAATCATGAATAAAATCACCTGCATCTGCATCTTTACTTAATACTTCATTGAGTTCTAATTCAATTTCTTCAGCAAATACAGCATGGTCTAGTAAACGAGAAACGAAATATGATTCTTTAACCTTCTTCTTACCACGGAGAATTTTGAAATCTTGACCATCAATTTTACCATTATGGTTAGCATCAATTTTATCTTGATTGCCTTTTAAATCTTCTTTGCGTAAGAGTTTAAAATCTTCAGCATCAATTTTGTTATTTTTATTTTTATCAATCTTATGTTGATTACCTTTTAATTCTTCATCAACTTCAACTTCTTCATTTTTTTCATAGTGACCAGAAACCTCATGTCCTTTTTGGTCAATTTTAGACATATGAGCACCAAATTTATTATAATTTTTTGATGTTGATGGAGGATTTTTTTTGTATTTTAAATCAGGATCTTTTCCGGTCAACTGTTTTTCGGATGGACCCCTTTCTGTATCTAAAGAATGTTGGGTTTGGTCACGATGTGCTTTAGCAGAACCATATCCACTATTACCATAAACTTTAGTACCTGTGGCAGTAGGAATTATAACGTGTCCTGTTCCAGCTTCATTTAATTGCTGGACTTCCACATTTTCTTTTTTCTCATCAATAATTGAATTTACAGCATCAATCATTGATTGACTAATTTTGTTCTTTGCAAACATTTTTATTATGCTCCCTTTTTCTTTTTCTTTTCTATTTTGATACCGATGTTTCTATTTAAATCTTTATATGAGTCCATACCTTCTTTATTACCTGCACCACTTAAAGTTCCACTTACTCCCATATCAAAAGCTCCTGGATCATCAATAGCTTCTTTTTTAAGTGTTGCTCTAAACTTTTTAAAATCTTTAACTTTATCTGTGTAATCACCACTTAAAGGATTTGGTGAACCACCTGATGGAAGTGCTGTGCTTGCAGGACTGGCATTACTATATTCTACCGTTTCACTATATGTCTGATTACCTAATCCTGCACCACCTGTTAAACCTGAACCATTTGTTCTTGTATCAAATTCTGGTCCAACACCGGTTGGGTTACTGATACGAGAAACGGATATTGACTTCTTTACTTTATTTTTCTCTTTGTCCTTGGAGAACTCGGATTCTTTGGCTTGCGGCTTGACGTAGAGCTTTTCTTTTGAACTGGACTCGGCGTAGACACCGGCTCCTGAACCAAAGGTGTAGGTTCTGGTACGCTTGGGGGCGTCCCACTTGATATCGTCTGCGTTGGGGTCTCCTGCTCGGTTATCTGGACTGATGGTTGGGCTGGCGACTTTAATTTTAAGAAATTTATTAACTTTTTCAACATTTTTTTCTTCCTTTAAGGAATGTTTTTCTAACCAAGAAACCGCAAAATCTTTATGTATTCTGTTTTCAATAAACTTATTGATATTTAGGTAAGTTTCAGTTATATCTTCCTCAATAGATTCTAAAGTTCCGGTATTATCTATGTAAGTAAACATTTTAAAGGATTCAGAAAAATCTTGTTTGTTTTTCTGAGCTTGTACCCACTTATCGTACCTGACGGACTCTACCATCATACGAGATAATCTTGTATTTCTTTCTTGACTGGCTTCATTTGACGTATTAACAAATACCATCATAGTTGAATAACCTAAATCTTCCAATTCTTCTTTAATGTAGGAGATTTTTTCATTATCATCTGCTGGGCCATTAATGATTAGAGGACCACGATTTCGTATTGCATCTCTACGGTAATCACCAGTATTTTCTGATAACTTTTGTTTATCTGCAAGGTAATCAAAGGCTTGCACGGTATTTAATTCTACTGCTTTAGATTCAGCAATGGCTTCACGAATAACAATGTCTTTACCTGAACCAGGTCCACCAGTTACAAAGATTGCTTTAAATAGTCCACGACTTATAGATTCATGTATTCCCATACCTTTACGAACATCATGGTATAATTCTTTTGCATGGTGTTCTGGAACATGAGATGGAATACCTTTTTTAAATTCTTTATAATTACCAGATGTTGCATGACCACGCATTTTAGTACCAGACATACCTTCAGAACCTTCAGCATCAGGGTCACGATGACCGGCAGAATGAACTGTAATCTTTTTAAAGTTATATTTACCGTGGCCAGCCTCTACACCATTATATTTGTGTAATAAGTGGTGCATTTCTTTAACTCGGTCAGAACCAACAACCATATGAAGATGAGTTACACCTTTTTTGTGTAATTCAGCTGCATGATGTAATACTGTTGGATGTTCTTTGGAAGAAGATTGAAAGTTTGTGCCTGGAGAATAACGCTTTAAGTGCTTAACTTTTTGAGCACCACTTAAAGGATTCTTTTTGGCATCTTGTGAATGAGATACTACAACAGAATGAGAAGCATTATTTTTTGAAGCGACATCTTTTACTTTGTCTATTAATTTCAAATGGCCAGTTGTTGGTGGATTCATACGACCAAAAGTCATCGCATGGTGAACTTCACCTTTTTTCGTTTCCTCTACTATTTCTAAAAACGATTTCATTTTCTCACTTTTAATAGATTCTGTTTAGCAAATTCTGCACGATTAACTAATTTTGTTGGTTCTTCTTTATCATTATGTGTATGATTCACAACAAAACCCTCAGGTTTAGATTTCTTACCATCAATGTGGTGGTGATAACGACCTTCATGTGTTTCTAAAGAATTAACCAAAGCATTTTTGGCTTGATGTAAATGGTGGTGTGATGCCAATAGATTCTCATAATGACCTTTATGCTTTTCAACATGAGATAATTCAGTATCACGTTGTTTAGTTTTTTCTGCCTTGGCTTTATCGGACTTTACCTTAACAATATTCTTTTCGTGTTGGCGTTGTAAATGTTCCTTAAACCCTTTAACATTAGGCACTTCATCTGTTCTTACAGTATGATTTAT
>Ga0114975_10003563_pt1 | contig 10369 bp, 10 predicted proteins | sample S_130626_EF_Meta_FD_87031 | JGI IMG/M metagenome (GOLD analysis project Ga0114975, IMG submission 87031) | Freshwater microbial communities from Lake Simoncouche, Canada to study carbon cycling - S_130626_EF_MetaG | ecosystem: Environmental > Aquatic > Freshwater > Lake | place: Lake...
ATACCAGAAACAATAACACCACAAACAGTACAAAAAGAAATACAAGAAACCGACATATTGAATGTAGCGGTAAATATATTGAATGCGTCAAATAAAAGACCAGAAACAATAACATCACAAACAGTACAAACAGAAATACAAGACACCGACATATTGAATGTAGCGGTAAATCTATTGGATGCTTCGCCTGATAAAGTAAAACATGAGATTATTGATAATACCACATTAGTTAAATTGAATAAAGAAAGTTATACAAATAGAATTGTAAAATTTATACTTCATATACTAAAAACAATAATGTCGGTAAGAAGACCACTACATATGAGTAACTTTAATAGTGCATTGAAAGAAATAAAAAAGGTTATTACTAATAAAGATATAAATATAATTAAAGAATCAAATGAAATCAAATCTTATGAACGTCCATTGGATGTAGATAAATTATTGAAATATATACAAATACTAAGATTACTAGTATTAGTTATAGACAAATATATCAAATTAATGGAAATTCATTGGACACCCTTATATAAAAAAGGAGATATGATAAGATATAAAAATGAAAATTATGTAATTTCAGAAATTGATATGGAACATAAGAAATATGATTTAACTTATTTATATCCAAAAATAGGTAATTCAGGAGACTCAGAAAACAGATTTTGTTGTAGCACTAATGGTGTAACAATAGATTTAAATTCACAATTAGAGAAAGAAATAAAAAATACAAAACAAGAATTGTTTACTATAGCAAAGAAATATATAAATGATTTAACAGATGAAATAAATATTATAATAGATAAACAGAAAAGTGTTAAATTAATAGAAGACATAGTAGATTTATTGTTGGTGTCACAATTATCAGAAGAAACAAGTGATTTACAATATAAAGTACAAAAAGGTGGTGAAGAAATAGATATAATGGTAAATAAAGATCCAACAATAGAGTATCGAAATGAGGAAATATTGGATGATATTATAAATGTATTAATGGTAAATGCGTTGAGTAAAAGCAAATCTCAATTAATAGAAGAAATATTATACGATGACATAATCTATCAAGTGAATATAATATTTGAGAATATAAAAGACAGAGACTATTTGAAAAAAATAATAAACGATTACTTTTCAGAGAGATATACAAAATATAATTTTAACGAAGATGAAGTGATTAGGATATTGAAAAAAATATTATCGTTATTTGAAATGAATGAAAGAATACGAGAAAGAAAAGAAACTTGTAAAGCAGATATAGATTCTGTAAATAATGCATATGAAGAAGGGTTACGAGATGGAAAATTAGAAGAAGGGTTACGAGATGGAAAATTAGAAGAAGGGTTACGAGATGGAAAATTAGAAAGTAAACACGATATATATAAAGAATACAAATTAAAAGATAATCTACCGATAGATGATACAGTAGAAGACGCAGGTCTCTGTGGAGACATAGTACTAAATGCCGATGAAAAAATAATAGGCAAAATGGATGATAGTTGTTTAATATATGATACAATAACTGGTGATACTAGACAAGTGATAAAGTAATATTATCATATGTAAAAAAATAATATAAATATATTTTGGAAAATATATTTAGATATGGAAAAGAAGTATATATTTGCAAATATAAGAATACCGATAGAGGTAAAAACGAACGGATCTATCGAGCCATTAAAAGAATATATAGCGATAGATTTTATAAGATGTAACGAATTACCAAAAAAACCAGAAAAGGTGGTAACAAACGATTTTGTAATGGATTCAATAAGAAAAATAATGAAATCAGACATAATACAAAATAATGTAGAGACCCAAACGGATTTTCATATACAAAAAGACGAGGAACTCGAAAAAGAGGAAGAACCACCACGACAACAAGAAGAATCGATAATGGTTCTCAAACAAGAAATAAAACAGAATATAAAACCGAGAATAAATACATCATTCAAATCAAATCCAAGACCATTACATAGAACCACCCAAAAGAATTATTAATCACGAAGTGGGCGTTGGTTTGCATCGATGACTAAGTCAGAAGGGATAATCAAAGGAGTTTTATCGATGATAGATAAAGATTTCAACGAATAAATTTCAGGACGGATATCTGGTTGTGGATTCACGAGATTGGTTGAACCGATGCCACGTAAAAAGCTTTCGATATCACACGCGTTGCCTGATAAATTTTCGGAGGCGACTCTACCTTGGACAAGACCATCGCCAGGGAAATAACTCGCCATAGGAACACCATAGGAGCCATAAGTATTATAATTTACGTGCGATTGATTTAATGTGGATTCTAATTTATAATCACCAGGAGTATTACGATTACGGGTGCTAGACATTTTATCTTATACAATACTATAATATAAAATTTTTATATTAGTTTTCGTTTTAATTCAATATATAAGGGATTATTTTCATTGAAATCATTAGGTTCTCGAAAGAAACAGACTAAACAACAGTGGAAGATTTCTAAATAGTCATAAGAAAACAATACGGCTTGACCCATGGTTAGGTCTTCGGAAATAAGACGTGCGGCACCTAATAAATAAAGTTCTCGAAAAAGAGGATGTTCTCGAGTAGCCTGAAATAATTGTTCCATAACCCTATCAATACAGGAATCATCAAAGTCCATTTCGTCTCGACTTACATCATCGATATCAGAATCTAAATTTGGTATAGGTTTCATAAAGAAGAGTTCTCGAATAGTTTGGCGATATTCAATATTATTATTATAGTGAGGAGACATCGACCAGTTATATCCAGGTATAGTGGAGGTCATAATAATGAATAATATAAAGAGTAGTATGAATTATTTATATTATTTTATGATTAGGATAATTATAATCGGGTATTGCTACCGCCGCGAACCCATCCATCAAGGGCGGCTTCTTGGACGGTATAAGCAGGATTATTGACACGTTCTTCCATTTGGCTATCGGTAGGATACATCACATATTGACCGAAAGATTTTTCCATAATGGTAGAAACGCTTTTCTTATCACTGACGATTTCGCCTTGTAGAAGTTGAGATTCTAAAACAGGGTCACAGCTGCCTTTACCTAAATAAGGTATAGTTAAGAAAGGACGCGGAGATAGTTGAAGTTTATCTAAAGGACGTTCTTGTTCGGTTTTCAAAGTAAGAAAAGATTCGGCATCGACAACAGAACCATTTAATCCATTACCAAGAGCTTTGCCAGTCATAACCATAGTAGGTTGAGCACTTGCGAATTGAATGGTAGAGTTGGCAGGTTGAGCACTATAAAAGTCGGAAAGAGTATGATTAGCGAAACGGGTATTATATAGATTTTTTTGAGATTGGTCAGTTGAATCAGTACCAATACGACCCAAATTATTAAACATAAATGATGAAATTCTTATTATATTATAGTATGATAAGAAAATATCAGTGAATACTAAATAATTACTTTTTAACTATTGAGTTTTAAACATTTGTATGTCTGGATAAATTACGAGCACAAGCGAAACGGTTGCCTTCTTTACAAGAAACCATACTACCATAGCAGAAATCAGCAAAAGCTTGTTGGTCGTTAGGGATGGTGGTATTCGGATTACTACTAAAAGGTCGTAAAGATTGTTCGAATACAAATTGTTCTCCTAAATCTTTGAATAATTTATCGGCGATATCTGGTTGGTCGGGATTGGCTTCACTTACCAAGGTCATAGCACTATCTAAAATAGAATTATTTACGTTTGCGTTAAATGCAGGTGGAGCTGGTTTTTTGTCAACATTATATTCATAGTCGGTCATCAAAACATTACTAAATGGGTTTGTAGATGTGGGGGTATCGAAAACCGTGGAAGAAGTAGGGATATTATTTTGTGATAAATAATCGAGTGCGGGGTTCTCGAAATTTTCTTTTAATTGATTCACAATTTTTTTGGATTCGTTCTTTTCATTATCTTTTTCGTGGTAATAATGGATTAAATAGATAGCACCGATGGTGATAGCTGAAATAATAAGTAATCGGAAGTTTTGCGAAATAGCGAACCCAATAATAGTTAATATGATAACAGTACGGGTAATAGCGTTTAATTTTTGTTCATACGTCATAGGTTCGATAGGAAAAAATTCGAGAATATATTGAGGTTGGAAGAGAATGTTTGGATTTTTAGTCCAGAATGGAATAGTTTCTTTTTTCTCTAATTTTGTATTATCATTATCGGTATCATATTCTTTCATATTTGTAGCAGCCATTATAGATTTAATTTGTGTAGTATCCATTTATTATATTTATATATAATAAAAAGTATATATTGTTCTCAAATATGACACTATTTTTCTAAATTAGTTTGTGGTTCTCGAGATTTCAAACATTTATTATCGATTTCAATGGTATCACATTTTTCAGTATCAGGAATAATTTTGAGAACACATTTGGATTTGACACCATAGAGTGGTTCAGTACATCCTTTTTCGATATTTTTCTTTAAAGTTCTCTGTTTTTTTTGGGTGAGACAACGGGCACGAAAATGTTCATAACGTTCTCGGACATCTTCATAAGATAATCCAGATGTTTTACATAACATTTTATTGACCAATTCGTGGAGGTCATAGATGTATCGCGAGAAGGTTTCCCGATTTTTCATATGAGACATAGTGAGAGGAAGTTGTTTCAAATTTTTCTTAAAGTTCTCGCGGCATTTACCACAAGGGAGAACATATTTCAAAGATAGAATGAATTTACGATAATACTGTTTGTGTTCATTGGTGGGAACTACGGGATAATTAAAAGAAATCGTATGAAGCGAATGCCATACATTTGGCCCCCAGATTTTGGTAAGGAAGCCATCGGGACTATTATAATCTTGAGGAGTAAAAACATAGGATTTTTTATTTTTTCTGGTTTTGTTTTTTCTGGTTGTATTATGTTTTGGCATTTTATATATATATTCTATAATAGAATGATAAAAAAAGTCTTACTAAATAAATATTACAATGAAGATATATAAAGTTAAAACTTGTTATTATATAATGTTTTTATTATGGAAAATATAGTAAATACAAACATTTTTACAAAGTTATCAATAGATGAACAAATCGAATTATTGAATACAAAATATGAAACATATATGGAACCAGAAATGATAGAAACATTTGACAATGTGATGAATAGTTATATAGATTCAAAAAAAACCGAAAATGTCTTACAATTAGGAAATTTAATAATAGAAAAAATGAATCCATATTCTTTTGAAAAATTATCGAAATATTTATTTAATGGATTAGTGTCAATGAAATGGACAATAAAAATATTTGCATTACAAATGATATCAAAATTCGCAGAAACATATTCGGTAGTAACATCGCAAAATATGCCAAGTATTATATTACAGCTAATAAATATTGTAAGTGACCCCAAAAAAGAAGTAAAAACACAATTATTATTAACATTTCAATCGGTATGTAATACAATCGAAAATGTAGATATAAAAGGTTTAATTCCAATAATAATATCAGCATATATGAATCCAGTACAAGAAACACAAAAAGCATTAGATGCATTGGTATCAACACCATTTGTAAATGACATAGATATTCCAACATTAGGATTTTTATCGCCCTTATTAACACGTGCAATGAAAGAACGAAAGATGGTATATCAACGACGTGCAGCAGTGGTAATAGAAACATTGACAAAATTATTAAAAAATCCAGTATATGCAAAAATATTTTATCCGATATTAGAACCAGTATTATCTCGAGGATATGAAGAAATCGCAGAAGTAGAAATAAGAAATGTATGTTTAAATTCGAGAACAATTTTGACGGCAACGTATAATTTGGGATTGAATAAATCATTAGAAAGTTTTACAATGGATAATTGTAAGGTAACATATAAAAAATATATAGAAAAAGAACATTATTTGGTAAATTATTCAATAGATTTAATATGGAATTTGGTAAAGAATGAAATGAAGGAAGATGAATTATGGATAGAATGTATGGAACCATATTTAAAATATGTGATAGAAAACAGTGAAGAAAGAAAAGAAGTAATAAATAAAATAAAAGAAGAAATTATAAGTTCAATAACGGTAGAAGAATATAATCCAGAAGATGATGAAGAAAACTTATGTGATTGTGTATTTTCATTAGCATATGGAACCCGTGTACTTTTACATCAAACGCCATTTAAGGTGAAGATTGGTCGTAAATATGGTTTAGTAGGGCCAAATGGTGCAGGTAAATCTACATTGATGAAGGCAATTGCAAATAAAAATTTACAAGAATTTCCAGAAAGTTTGAAAAGCGTTTATGTGGAACATGATATACAAGGAAATAATTCAGATACAAGTGTATTAGAATATGTAGCAAAGGATGAAAAAGTAGTTGAAATGGGTATTACAAATGATGAAATATCAAATGGTTTAATGGGGGTTGGATTTGAAAAAAATATGATAGATGGGCCAGTAACCGCATTATCAGGTGGTTGGCGTATGAAATTAGCTTTAACCCGTGCAATGTTATTAAATCCAGATATGTTATTACTCGATGAACCAACGAATCACTTAGACCAATTTGCCGTGAAGTGGCTGGTAGATTATCTAAAAGGATTAACAAAAACAACTTGTTTAATCGTATCACACGATACGCGATTTTTGGATGCAGTTTGTACAAATATAACGCATTATGAAGGTATGAAATTAAAATTTTATCGAGGAAATTTATCAGACTTTGTGAAACAAAAACCAGAAGCAAAACAATATTATGAATTAACAAATGAAAATGTGAGTTTTCAGTTCCCAGAACCAGGACCATTAGAAGTTGTAAAATCATTGACAAAATCAGTTTTAAAGATGAAAAATTGTTATTTCCAATATTCTACCGCATTGAAACCACAATTAGTAGATGTTAGTATTCAAGTATCAATGGCTTCACGCGTTGCAATAGTAGGCGTGAATGGTGCAGGTAAATCAACATTAATAAAAATATTGGTAGGTGAATTAGAACCCAATAGTGGTATTATAGAAAGACACCCAAATGTACGCGTAGCATATGTAGCACAACACGCATTTCATCATATAGAAAATCATTTGGATAAGACACCAGTCGAATATATAATGTGGAGGTATCGTGCAGGATATGATAAGGAACAAATAAGTAAAGAAAGTTTAACATTATCCGATGAAGAATTACAAGCAATAAAACAAAAAGCAAAAGAAAATAAATATTTGGTAATAAGTGAAATATTATCTCGAAGAACAGGTAAACGAGAAAATGAATATGAATGTAAATCGGAAAGTGAAATAACACAATGGTTTTTGAAAAGCGAATTATTAGAAATGGGATATGAAAAAATGGTGAAAGAATTTGATGAAAAATTAGCAATGGAAAATATGTTAGGTCAAAGAAAATTAACAACGGGTGAAATACAAAAACATTTAGATAATTTTGGATTAGAACCACAGTTCGCACAACATAGTAAAATAGGTATGTTATCAGGTGGTCAAAAAGTAAAGATAGTTCTAGGTGCTTGTATGTGGAATTTACCACACGTTGTAATATTAGATGAACCAACAAACTTTTTGGATAGAGATTCATTAGGTGCATTGACTGGTGCTATAAAAACATTTAAAGGTGGATTATTATTAATATCCCATAATGAAGAATTTTATAAAGAAATATGTCCAGAAAAATGGTTATTGGATTCAGGAACTTTGAGTGTATTTGGTTCAGAATGGATGGAAGAAGTAGAAAAGGCAAGAAAGAAAGCGGAAAAAGAAAATGCGAAGAAATTAAATTTTGATGAAGTGGAAGATAAATATGATTCTCTTGGAAATAAAATCGAAGTAGTAAAAGAAAAGAAAGAATTATCACGTGGTGATAAAAAGGCATTATTGAAGAAGAAAAAAGAAATGGAAAAACAAGGATTAGATACTTATGAAATAGATAAATTATTAGGGTTAGAAGAATAAGAAAAAATTCATTATATATTTCATATACATAATGAATAACATATATTACAAATCATTATCAATAAAGCTATCTTCACCCCAATGTGAAAACCGATGAATATTACGTGGGTGCCAAATGGTCATCATAAGTTCTTCTTTGAATTTATTGATACGATTCATTTTATGAGATAAGTAATATTTTTCGAGTTTCCATCCGAATTTGTTTTTGAATATTTGCTTTTTGAAATTATTTAATTTATGTATATTTTTAGGTTTAATAAATTCTTCACTGACTTGTACATATTGTGTATTGTTTGGTGTAAAATAAGTTAAAAACGGGCAATATTCTTGAAATGCATAAATCATTTTATGTATATCACAATCGAGGTTATATACGCTAGTTGGTAAATAATCGAGGCGTTGAATATATGTATCTTTGCAATGAAGAATTTCTAGGTTAGGTGGTAAGAAGTTGAGAAGACGAATATTATTTGAACCACAATATAAGAATTTAATCGAGTTTGGAATCTTATCAAGGGAATATAATTCATTTGAAGAACAATTTAGAACAGTGAGTCGTTTGGGTAAATAATCAAGTGTTTTTAAATAATTATCAGAACATTTCAATGAATTCAAGTAAGGCGGCAAATAGTCTAAAGATGTTATTAAATTATTCGAGCAATTAAGATAATTTAACCTAATAGGCAAATTATCTAGTTGAACAATATAATTATTTTGACAACAAAGCCATTTTATTGAATGTGGTAAATAATTCAAAGAAGTAATCTGATTATTTGCACAATTTAACAATTTTACGCTAGATGGAATACCTTGTAAAGAGGTAAGTTCATTATTGGAACAATTCAGATAAAATAGATTTGTATATTCTGACAGGTCGGGTAGCTGACGAAGTCCTTGGTTTGAAATATTTATTTTGGTGATTTTAGACTTATCAGTGATACGGGTCATATTGATTGGTTATTTATTGAAATTATTACCCAAGATAAGAAAGTAATCAATTTTTTATTATTGTTGATGTTGCAAAAAATATTTCAGGTCGGATTTATCGGGGCCATTGATATGAACAAATAAAGGATTTTGTCCCCGATAAGTAGCAGACCGACCATCCCAATGAATATCATTAATAGAGATTCCAGCGGTATTTAAAAATAGTGAGTTATCATAATCAAGAGAGAACAGTTCATTTTTATTGAGAAATTGCAGAGTCCAAAAAAATTGGTCGTCGTGTTTATCGTTATATTTATATTTTTCCATACATTGACGAAGAGCCCAAACACGACCGATAAAAAGGCCACTATTTAAATAAGGGAAGTTAGTATCACGAAAAGTGTATTTGGATTCCAGTCGTGGGTCAGGATTACAATATTTTTCACATCCGAAAACGATGGGTTTATCGAAAGCTAAAAAACGGCGAATGATTTCATCTCGAGACCCACCATAAATGACATCATATGCATCAGTAAAGAGAACAATATCATCATTATTTAAATCATCACGCATAATGAAATCTTGAACTTCTTTTAATTTGATACCGAAATTACCGATAGATTGCCATCCGATGGGACGATTTTCTTGTTGTCCTAGGACAATGATAGATTCCTGTTGAGATACGGCACGTTGTTTAATGTTTTCGAGAATAATGTGAGGTTTAGTAGCAATAGTGATATAATAGAATGCGGAATTCATTATAGTATAATAAATAAAATCTTTATATTTTGTTTGAGATAAAGACAATTTAGAGAACTTTATGATATAAGTTAAAATAAGTATAAAAATATATAAATTGTATATATAATGGCAAATATAGTAGAAGTATTACAAAGATATGTTGCACCTTATTACAGGTATATAATAGCATTTATCGTATTAATTATCTTTATAATAGCCGCAAAATATGCATATGATACATATTATGTGAAACCACAAAAAAATAAAGATAGGGTATTTAAAGATGTGGCGAATGCTAATAGACAATCAACGGATGTAATGATATATTTTTTTAATGTAGATTGGTGTCCGCATTGTAAAACGGCGAAACCAGAATGGGATAAATTTAAGAATAAGATGAATGGTAAGGAAGTGAATGGATATAAGATAAATTGTGTAGATATGAATTGTACGGAAGAAACGCCAGAAATAACAAGAGTTATAAATGAATATCATATAGAAGGTTATCCAACTGTAAAAATGTTAAAGGATGGACAACAAATAGACTTTGATTCAAAGATAACGAAAGAGTCGTTGGAGGTGTTTCTAGAAACGATGGTATAAGCGAAGTGGAAAGCGAAGTGGAAAGCGAAGTGGAAAGCGAAGTGGTAAGCGAAGTGGAAAGCGAAGTGGAAAGCGAAGTGGAAAGCGAAGTGGAAAGCGAAGTGGAAAGCGAAGTGGAAAGCGAAGTGGAAAGCGAAGTGGAAAGCGAAGTGGAAAG
>Ga0114975_10003564_pt1 | contig 10369 bp, 10 predicted proteins | sample S_130626_EF_Meta_FD_87031 | JGI IMG/M metagenome (GOLD analysis project Ga0114975, IMG submission 87031) | Freshwater microbial communities from Lake Simoncouche, Canada to study carbon cycling - S_130626_EF_MetaG | ecosystem: Environmental > Aquatic > Freshwater > Lake | place: Lake...
AACCAAATAAAGTTACAAAATGGATTAAATCAAATGGTGTTCACGATCATGAAATGCTTAAAACTTTTAACTGCGGTGTCGGTTTTTGCATAATTGCAGATAAAAAAAATTATAAAAAAATATTTAATGTTTTTAATAAATCATCAAAGCCTTATGAAATTGGAACCGTAATAAAGAGTAATAATAACAATAAAATTGTATTAAATGAAAAAGTTAACTGGAAATATTAATGTTGGCGTTTTTATTTCTGGTAGAGGTTCTAACTTAAAAGAATTAATTAAATACTCTAAAAAAAATAATACTAATTGGAAAGTTAAATTAGTTATTTCTAATAAAAAAGAAGTTAAAGGATTTGCTTATGCTAAAAAAAATAAAATTAAAAATTACGCAATAAAAAAAAAAAAACCTCAGTTTGAAAAAAGGGCTTTTAGCTATCTAAAAAAAAATAAAATTAATTTATTATGCTTGGCAGGCTTTATGAGAATTTTATCAAAGGAATTTATTAAAAATTGTAAATTTAAAATTATTAATATTCATCCTTCGCTACTTCCAAAATACAAAGGCTTAAATACTCATGAAAGAGCTATAAAAGCAGGTGATAAATATGCAGGGTCTACCGTTCATTATGTAACGGCAAAACTTGATTCTGGTAAAAAAATATTACAAACAAAAGTTAAAATTCTTAAAAAAGACAAACCAAATTCTCTAGCAAAAAGAGTTTTAAAAGCGGAACATATAATTTACCCAAAAGCAGTAGATATCGTTTGTAATAAAATAGTTTAAAAACTATTCTTTAAAGAAAAAATCAGTCTCAATTTTAGCGTTTTCTTTACTATCAGAACCATGAACTGAATTTTTATCTAAAGAAATACCGTATAAATTTCTTATAGTCCCTTTAGCTGCATCTTTAGGGTTTGTTGCTCCCATAATTTCTCTGTTTTTAAGAACTGCATTGTCACCTTCTAACACCATAACCACAACAGGACCTGAACTCATATAAGTGCAAAGGTCATTAAAAAAAGGTCTTTCTTTATGAACAAAATAAAATTCTTCTGCCATTTTTTTAGATAATTTAATTTTCTTAATTGAATGAATTGTTAAAGAATTTTTTTCAAAAATACCAACTATTTGACCAATCAAATTTCTTTCAACAGCATCGGGTTTAATTATTGATAAAGTCTTTTCCATATTATTCGTAATACTTTTCTACAAATTTGTTTAATAATTTAACGCCATAACCAGTTGCTCCTATTGGTATGGTTTCTAAATCTTTTTTTGTCCAAGCCATGCCGGCAATATCTAAATGAGCCCAGGGAGTGCTGTTCTTTAAAAATCTCTGTAAAAATTGCGCTGCTGTAATAGACCCTGCTCCCCCTGAATAATTAATATTCTGAATATCTGCAATTTTTGAGTCCATTAACTTGTCGTAGTTTTTATGTAAAGGAAATCTCCAAAGTTTTTCATTTTCGATTTCCCCTGCTTTAATTAATTTTTCTGACAATTTATCATTATTAGAAAATAAACCCGCATACTCACTACCCAAAGAAACTACTATCGCTCCAGTAAGAGTTGCTAAATCAACTATTAATTCTGGCTTATACTGTTCATCGATATAATAAATTGCATCCGCAAGTATTAATCTTCCCTCAGCATCTGTATTTAAAACTTCAATTGTTTTGCCAGAGTAGGATTTTACGATATCACCGGGTCTTTGAGCTGAACCACCAGGCATATTCTCAACTAACGCAACTGCTCCAACAACGTAAGATTTTGACTTTCTAAGAGCTAAAGTTTTCATCAAACCAACAACTGCACCTGCTCCAGCCATGTCATATTTCATATCTTCCATAAATTTAGCTGGTTTTAAAGAAATACCACCCGTATCAAAACATACTCCCTTTCCAATAAACGAAAGTGGTTTTTTATTTTTTGAATTATTTGGTTTCCATGTAATAGTTACAAAATAAGGTAAATTTTTACTTCCTTGAGAAACCCCCAATAAAGCATTCATTCCAATTTTTTTCATTTTTGAATAATCGAAAACATCTACTTTAAGACCTAGTTTAGAAAGTTTTTTAATTTCAGAAACAAATCTTTCTGGATTTAAATAATTAGGGGGTTCAGAAACTAAGTCTCTTGTTAAAAAAACTCCATTAATAATATTTTCAATATTATTTTTAATCTTAATAAAAAAATTCTTATTTGATGAAGTAATTAATAGATTTATTATTTCTTTTGCATTTTCATTTTTTTTAAAAATTGTTTTATATTTTGTAAAAGAATATTTTTTTAAAAAACACCCTAAAAAAAAATTAAAATAATAATTTTCTAAAGTTTTATTTTCATTAGAAAAAATAACATTAATTTCTTTTGCTGATTTAATTTCGCTAATAACCTTACCGCCAATATTTTGATTCTTAAATTCGTCTTTATTATCTTTTTGATTTATAAAGATAATTTTTTTTGGTTTTGAGCTATGATAATTAAATACAAAATAATCTTCATCTTTATTTTTTAACAAAAGAGAAATAATTTCTTTATAATTTATATCAATGAAAGATAGTTTTTTTGAATTAAAGGAAAAATTCTTTTCACAGAAAAAAATATAAAAATCTGAGTTATTATTTATATTTGGAATTATCTTTAAATCTAACATAGTGATATAAGATCATATACATATCAAAATGAAAAAAAACAAGTTGGGATACTATTTTATACAAGAATTTTTAAAGAACTATCTTTCTATTCTGCTTGCATTTGGACTTATTATTTGGATCACTCAAGCTGTTAGGCTGCTAGATTTGATTGGTGAAGAAGGTAATTCAATTAAAACTTATTTTTTATACATCCTATCGATAATGCCAAAATTTTTTTCAAGAATATCATTAATAATATTTTTTATATCTTTTGTAGTAACGATTTCAAAATTTGAAGATCATAACGAACTTAGGGCTCTGTGGTTTTCAGGTTTAGAAAAAAAAAAATTTATAAATTATCTAATAAGATCTTCAATTATATTAATAGTAATACTAGTATTTGTCAGATGCTTTATAGTTCCATATTTTTCTAATTATTCAAGACATCTGCTTTTAAATACCGGTGTTGGGAGCATTGGGCCTTTATTAAAACAAAATAATTTTAATAATCCTCTAAAAAAAATAACTATTTATGTCGGGAAAAAAAATCAGATTAACGAACTAGAAGATATTATTTTATTTGAAGATAGTGCGGACATAAAAAAAACCATAATTGCTAAATCAGGTATTGTTATTAATGAAAATGATAAAAATTTACTTGTCCTTGTTGAGGGTAGTATTCAAGAAGAACGAAAAGATAAAAAAATTTCTATATTAGATTTTGACAAAATTACACTTGATCTAAGTCAATATAATAAAAAAACAGTAGATTATTATAAATTTAATGAAATGTTTTTTTTTGAATTAATAAAAAAATTCGATAACAAAGATTATGGGCAACTTACTAATATAATCGGTGAGCTTAATGATAGAATTGTAATGCCTTTATTTATTCCTTCATTAGTTTTGTTAGCGTGTTTTTTAATTATAACAAACAAAGAAGTTATAAATAATAATTTTCTAAAAATAATAATTTTTGCTTATGGAATTACAATTATAATAATTAGTGAAATATTATTAGATCTTAGTTCAAAAAAATTATACGCAAGTTTATTTTTATACTTCGCTCCTTTTTTATTTTTAATAATAAATTGGGTTTTATTAAATTACTTACTTAATAGAGAAAATATAAAAACATAAATGCTGAAATCAATAAATAGATACATAATCAATGAATATATTAAAAGTTTATTTGTTGTTATAGCTGTAATGCTTTCAATTATTTTACTAATTAATTTACTGGATGAATTTAATTTTTTTAAATCAAAAAAAGATCTTAAATTTATATTTTTTATAATATTTACAATACTAAAAATACCCAATGTATTAATAAACTTATTTCCTTTTATAGTTTTATTTGGCGGGATTGTTTTTTATTTAAAAATTTACAATCATAATGAAGTTATTTCATTAAGAGTAATGGGTTATTCAAATATACAAATTATATTAATCCCTGCTTTAACTTCATTTGTTATTGGATATATAATTGTATTTTTAATTGTACCCTTCTCTTCTTCAATGTTGAGATACTATGAGGATTTAAGGTCCGAATATAATGAGACGAAAAATTTAGTATTCGTTAATGAAACTGGAATATGGATTCTTGATAAAAATGAAAAAGAAAAAAATATAATAAGAATAGAAAAAATTAGTAAAGATTTCTCAGCAGTAAGTCAAATTACTATTTATAACTATGACTCTTCTAATAATTTCATTAAAAGAATTGATGCAACTGAGGGACTTATAAAAGATAAAAATTGGCAACTAAATAAAGTTCATATTATCTCTTCTAATAAAAAAAATAATAAAGAGAATTATTTAAATAATTATAATTACATAAGTAATGTAAATATTAGCGAACTAAAAAATGTATACAAAAATACTGATACTACTTCCTTACTGGACATCAACAAAGAGATGACTCTATTAGAAGATAAAGGATACTCAACTATAGACCTTAGAATTAGGTATCAAAAGTTAATATCCTTTCCTATTTACTTATTGGCTATGTCAATACTTTCTGGCTTAATGATTATTAATTTAGGAAAAACTTCTAATTATCTAAAATATGGAAGTTATGGAGTAATAATAAGCATAATAATTTATTTTCTAAATGATTTATCAATAACAATAGCAAAATCTGGCATAATATCTGTGGATTTTTCAGTGTGGATACCTATATTTCTTATAATTTTAATAAATTTAATAGGAATTACGCAGGTTAATGCAAAATAAGTTTTTTTTTATATTATTTTTAGGTTTATTTTTTTTTAAAACTAATCTTAGTTTTTCCCAAGATAAAAGTATTTATAATTTTTCCGCAGATAAGCTGACATATTCACAGGACAATAATATTATAGAAGCTTCTGGAAACGTTGTGGCTAAAAATCAAAATGGAAAAAAAATTTCTTCTGAAAAAATCATATATGATAAAAAAAAACAGATACTAAAAAGTTATGGAAATTCTAAATTTTCTGATGATAAAAATAGAACTTTAATTGCTGATAACTTTGAATATGACTTAGATAAAAAAATTATTTCTGCTGAAAATAAAGTAAAATATACTGACAGTTATAAGAATGTATACTACTTAAAAAAATTAATAGCTGATGATCAATTTAAAGAAATAATTGCATACGATCTGGATTCCGATCTTAATAAAGAAAAATTTCTTTCTAAAGATAAATTTAATGAGTTTATTGAACCTAGATTCTCAGGAAAAGAAGCTTCAATAAAAGATAATATAACAATTATTAAAGATGCAAAATTTACATCCTGTAAAAGAACAAATGAAATTGATGGATGCGCCTATTGGAATTTAAACGCCAATGAAATTCTTCATGACAAAGAATTAAAAAAAATTGTATATAAGAATGCAACCTTAAATCTAAATAATATTCCTGTTTTTTACACTCCTTACTTTTCTCATCCAGATCCAAGTGTAAAAAGAGAAGCTGGCTTTTTATCTCCAACCTTTGTTTCCTTGAGCGATACTATGGGATCTACTATAAAAATTCCTTATTTTTATCCAATATCTGAATCTAAAGATTTAACTATTGCTCCAGTATATTACTTTTCACAAAAACCACTATTTTTAGGTGAATATAGAGAAAAATTTAAAAATGGTGACCTTTCAATTGAAGCTGGATTCACCGAGGGTTACAAAGATATAACCACGATACAGACGGATGGTTCGAGACATCATTTATATGGAAATCTAAACTTTGGTTTTAAAGACAAAATTTTAGATGAAAGTGAATTAAATTTAAAATTTCAAAGAGTAAACAATCCGACGTATTTAAGAGTAAATAAAATAAATTCAACAAACGATGGTTTTAAAAAAAACCTAGTAAAAGAAACTGATGTTATGCTTGCTAATGAGGCAAGTCTAAATTCATTTGGAAAAAGTGAAAGTTTAAATCTTAAAGCTGCGATATATCAAAACTTAAGTTTAGATAAAAAATCTGATCAATATGAATATTTAGCTCCAGAGATTTCTTATTCAAAATATAAATTGTTTGATAACAGTAACATAAATTTTAATTCAAATATAAGAACTTTGAATCAAAATACAAATCAAAATAAAACAAGCATTATTAATAATCTAGATTACTCAACAACAGAATTTTACAATAAAGATTTTGGTATTAGCTACAGATTATTAACAAATATTAATAATATTAATTACTATTCGGACTACAAAACGCCCAACGAAAATCTAAATAGTCAAATAAATCCTATAATTGCTTTAGACAGTTCATTACCATTTGCAAAAATTTCAAAAGATTCTGAGCAACATATCATCCCGAGAATATTAACACGTTACTCTCCAGGCGCTACAACAAATGCCACAGCAAATAATACTTATTTAAATACGGATAATATATTTTCAATTAATAGAATGAATAGTGATGAGTTAGTGGAAAAGAATTTATCCCTTAATATTGGTCTAGACTGGATTTGGAAGGAAAAAACTGAAGTTAAAAAAATTCCTACAAAAGCTGAAGTGTCAATTGGTCAGGTTATAAAATTTAATAAAGATCCAGATATGCCAATTAAATCATCTTTACAAAATAAAAGTTCTGATTTTGTAACTAAAATAAATTATTTGAGCCCTGGTAATTTTGAAATATTACTTAGAAACACTTTAGATAGACAACTTAATCATGCTTATTACAACGATTTAAATGTTAAAACTTTTATAAATCAAGGAGAAATCAATTTTAATTTATATGAAAAAAATAATTACTTAGGAAACGAAAGATATGCAAATGCAAATTTAATCACATATTTAAGTGAAAATACGAAATTAAAAATTGAAACTGATAGAAATTTAAAAACAGACTTAACTAATTCACACAAACTAGGCATTGAAAATGAAAATGAATGTATAAGATATGGATTATACTTTCAAAAAAATTATTCAAGTGACAAAGATTTTAGGCCCGGGACTAGTGTTTTCTTTGGCGTAACATTATTGCCGTTTGGAGAAAACTATTCAAGCAGCAGCATTATACCCTCTGTAACAAAAACTTTGTTTTAATGTTTAAGAAAAAAACATTGCTATTTGTATTATTTGTATTTTTTGTTCTTTTTTTTCAAAAAACTAATTCAAAAGAAATAAAAAATAATATTATAGTTTCTGTTAATAATTTAATAATTACAGAACTAGATCTTACTAAAGAAATAAACTTTATTAAATTCATTAATAAATATAATAGTTCTACAGAACCAGAAATTGCAACTCTAAGAAGAGAAAGTATAAATAATTTAATAAATAAAAAAATTAAAGATATGGAAACGGATTTCTTTAAAATTTTTATTTCTGAAAAAGAAATTGAAAATAATTTTTATAATCAGCTATTAAACCTTAAAATTAACAAAGAAGATCTTGATAAGTTTTATGAAAAAAATGAAATAGAAAAAAATTATTTACATGAATTAGTAAAAATTGACTTGAAATGGTCTGAATTAATTAATCAACTATATCAAAACAGACTTAACATAAACCTAACTGAAATTAATACAGAAATTGAAAATATTGAAAAAGTAGACAAAATTGTAGAAAACAAAGAAATATTAAAAGAAAAAATAATACTAACCGAAAAAAATAAATTATTAAATAAATTTTCAGAATTTCATCTCGAAAAGATTAAAAAAAAATACTTAATTAATCTTTTGTGAAAAAAAATATTATAATTATATTGGGTGAGCCAAATAGCATATCATACGAAATATTTCTCAAATCTTTAAATTATATTAAAAATCAAAAATTTAAATTTATAATTATTGGAAATTACAGTTTACTAAAAAAGCAAGCTGATTTTTTAAAAATAAAGATTAATATAAATTTTTATTTTTCAAAAGTTGACAATTTGTTTAATAAAAAATTTAATTTTATTAATATAGATTATATTCAAAAGGAAGCATTTGATCTAAAATCAAATAAATCTGATGTATTTATTAAAAAATGTTTTCAATGTGCGGCTACTTTAATTGAAAAAAAAATTGCTTCTAGACTAATTAATTTACCTATTAATAAATCAAAATTTACCAAGGATAAATACAATGGTATTACGGAATATATTGCAAAAATAACGTACAATAAAAATAAAGAAAATATGCTTTTATTCAATGAAAACTTCTCTGTTCTTCCTTTAACGACCCACATCCCTTTAAAAAATGTTTATAAAGAATTTTCATATAAAAAGATTAAGAAAGCATGCAAAAATATTAAGAATTTTTATTTCAAAACTCTTAAAAGGAAAAAATTAAAAATTGGTATACTTGGCTTAAATCCTCATAACGGAGAAAATGGCTACATTGGAATAGAAGAAAAAAAAATAATTATACCAGCGATTAAAAGATTAAAAAAAAAATATCCTATAATAGGGCCTATGTCTCCGGACACTAGCTTTTTACAAAGAGAAAAATTGAATATTGATGTTTTAATCGGTCACTATCATGATCAGGTTCTAACGACTTTTAAAACTAAATTTGATCTTAATGCTATAAATATTACAATCGGTTTACCATTTATAAGAATATCACCAGATCATGGTGTTGGTACGGGAATTATTGGAAAAGGAATTGCGGATCCGAGAAGCTTTAAGAAAGCAATAAAGTTTTTTTCTAAATATAATGTTTAAGCATAAGAAGAAACTTGGTCAAAATTTTTTAATTAACAAAGAGATAATAAAAAAAATTGCGCATATAGGCAATGTTAAGAAAAATACTAATATAATTGAGATTGGACCCGGTTCAGGTAATTTAACAGAAGAGTTGTTAAGAAGAAATCCAAAAGAAATTTTTGCAATCGAGTTTGATAAAGATTTAAGTAATTATTTAGATAAAATTAAAAATAATAATAAAAATTTTAATTATAAAATTTCTGACGCTTTAACTTTTGATGAGAAAAGTATCTTTAAAAAAAATTCAATAATTTATGGTAATCTTCCTTATAATATTTCCCTAAAATTATTAATAAAATGGATTTACTCTGATCCGTGGCCACCTTTTTACGATCAAATGATTTTAATGTTTCAAAAAGAAGTTGCAGAGCGAATTGTAGCGAACTCAAATAATAAAAAATATGGAAGAATATCTATACTAAGTGATGCCAGATTAGATGTTAAATTTCATTTTAATATTTCAAAAAAAGAATTTAGTCCTGAGCCAAAAGTTGATTCTTCTGTACTATCTTTTACTCCAAAAAAAAATACTAATTTTAAATTAAAGGATTTGGACATTTTGTCAGATCTGACAAAAACTATATTTAATACTAAAAGAAAAATGATTTCAAAAACTCTTAAAAAATTATTTAATGAAAAAGAACTTAAAATTATAGATTTTGACAATATTAAAAATTTAAGACCAGAAAATCTAGATTTTAGTTTTTACTATAAATTAGTGGATTTAATTAAAAGTAGATCTTAATTCTCTTTCAATTTTAATTATTTTAATAATTTGTTCAAAACAATTTTCTACTTCTTTGTTTACCACAATATATTTGTAATCTTTCCAGTGGTTAATCTCATCTTTTGCCATTTTCATCCTTTGATCAACTAATTCTTTGTTTTTTTCTTCTCTTTTTTTAAGTCTATTTTCTAAATCAATAATGCTAGGTGGCAAAATAAATACTGGAACAATATCTAATGGCATAATTTTTTTAACCTGTTCTGTACCTTGCCAATCAATATCGAATAAATAATCTTTTCCCTGAACCAAACTGTCTTCTATTGGGCTTTTTAAAGTGCCGTAATAGTTTCCAAATACTTTTGCCTGCTCTAAAAATTTATTTTGATTGGACAATTCTTGAAATTTATTAACGTCAACAAAGTTATAATCTACACCATCTATTTCTTTTGGCCTTGGCGTTCTGGTTGTGTAAGAAATTGATATTTCAAAATTACTATCGCTAACTTGAATTTTTTTTGCAAGAGTGGTTTTACCTGCCCCTGAAGGGGAAGATAATATTAAAATTAAACCTCTCTTTGATTTTGAAATCAAAAGAACTACTTAGCGGGATTGTTCTCAATAAATCTAATTGCGTCACCAACTGTTAGTATTTTTTCAGCCTCTGAATCTGATATTTCAGAACCAAATTCTTCTTCGAACGCCATTACTAACTCTACAGTATCTAAACTGTCTGCACCTAAATCATCGATAAAACTAGCTTCATCTGTAACTTTAGCTTCATCAACACCTAAGTGTTCTACGATAATCTTTTTAAC
>Ga0114975_10003565_pt1 | contig 10364 bp, 9 predicted proteins | sample S_130626_EF_Meta_FD_87031 | JGI IMG/M metagenome (GOLD analysis project Ga0114975, IMG submission 87031) | Freshwater microbial communities from Lake Simoncouche, Canada to study carbon cycling - S_130626_EF_MetaG | ecosystem: Environmental > Aquatic > Freshwater > Lake | place: Lake...
ATTATTACTGTGGCTACCAACGGCAGCGCCAGCAGTGACTATTATTATGAGCTTGCACAAGTGGCCAATATCAACATCAGTGTACACTTTGAATTCCTAAAACCGGAGAAATTGCGTAGAGTGGCCGAGCGTATACTTGAATCACAACCAGATTGGTTCGGATTAAATTTTATGATTATGCCCGGTCAGGGCGAGACTTGTCTAAAGTATATAGAAGCACTTAAAGATTTACCCAACTTTAAAACACACACCAAATTACATTTTGACATGTTACGAATAAAGAATACAGGCAATTATGAACTTTATTCTAATCGAGATAAAGAGCTAATAAATATTCTTCAATCAGGTAACTATTAATGAACAAACAAGACTTATTAGAATCAAAATCATTTTGCATCATGCCTTGGGTACATTTGGCAACTGAGCCAAATGGCGAGGTGAAAATCTGTTGCTTATCATCTAAACGATTGGCAGACAACACGCATACACGTTTTAACTTGGGCAAGAATGAAATCATAGAAATTTATGATAGTTCTGAAATAAAGAAAGTTCGAGGCAAGATGATGTCTGGAGAGCGGATATCCGAGTGCCAGCATTGCTGGAATGAAGAAGATAGCGGTGGTGTTTCACAGCGTCAAAGCATGACCAAGCAATGGCTTAAAGAATATCCCGAACTGTTAGAATACATTGAACAAGGTGTAAAAAATTCCTATCAAGTTGATAGCACACCCATGTATTACGATTTTAGGTTTGGAAATTTATGTAATTTAAAATGCAGAAGCTGTGGATCGTTGAACAGCACACAAATTAATAAAGAATACAAAGAACTCAAACAACAATATCCTAACACTGTGTTTTTCTTTGATTCAGGCGAAAAATATGAAGCATTGAATGATTGGTATAACACTGATCAATTTAAAAATAACATATACAATAACCTTGATAAAATCAAAAAGATTTATATCACAGGTGGCGAACCCACGTTGATCGAAGAGAATTATAAAATACTCAACAAGCTGGTAGAAACTGATCAAGCTAAGGATGTTGTCATTATGTTTAATACCAACATGACTAATCTTAGAGATGATTTTTATGAACTTATCGTCAAATTCAAACGTGTAGAAATGTGTATTTCTATTGAAGGGTACGGTGAGATGCAAGAGTATTTGCGTTTTCCAGCCAACTGGTCTCAGATTGATAAGAATATAAAACGGCTGGCTACGTTGCCGCAACATATTTCTATCTTTGCTGTGCCAGTAATACAAAATGTCAACTTGGAAACCATAACAGACTTTTTCAAATACATTGAACACATCAATAATGATTACGGATTCTATCGAATAAGGCTGTTGCCTATCATGCTGGACAGCCCAGCACATCTTGATTTAGAAATCCTGCCCACTGATTATAAATTAAAATGCTTGGAATCAATTGAAACATACTTGTCTAATGCAAAATATTTCATGCAGGATGAGCATTTTGTGGGCAGATTAAATCATTTAAAAACAAAATGTCAAACAGAAAAATACAATGCTAGAGTTTTAAAACAATTTAAAGAATTTACTGAAATTTTAGATAAAAACAGAGAACAAGATTTAAATAAAATTAACCCTTCACTAAAAAAGATACTCGACAATGTCAAATAATACTTGGTGCATTTATCCGTTTGTTCACTTGGCTACTTTTACTGATGGTAGCTTGACACCGTGCTGTGTGGCAAAATCGTATCCCACATTGAATCTCAACAATATCACAGTTGCAGAAGCATGGAATCACACAGAAATTAAAAAAGTAAGACAGCAGATGATTGTTGGAGAGCATGTTACAAATTGTACGAATTGCTATAATTCTGAAAAACACGGCATTGACAGTCACAGGACTGCTAGTAACAGAATGTTTCAAAAGGAATACGGTCTTACACAAACACAATTTGTATCAGACGAATTGGATATTTCTAATTTAATAACGCTGGACTTGAGACTTGGAAATACTTGTAATTTAAAATGTGTTATGTGCAGGCCTAGTGAAAGCCACAAATGGTTTGATGACATTGTGGAATTAAAGAAACACAAGTTACCTGCAATAGTTTCTCAAGATATTAATTACAAATCAAATTATAATAGAGACGATTATAATTGGATTAACAAAGATGTCTTTTGGAACAATATAGACACTATACTGCCAAATATTAAAGAATTTATCTTTGGTGGCGGTGAGCCGTTTATGCTTAAAGAAGTAAAAATATTGTTACAAAAAGCAATAGATTTAGATGTGGCTCAACACATGACTATTAGATTTCACACCAACGGAACACATTTAACAAGCAAAGATTACGAGCTATTAAAACATTTCAAAAGAATTCAACTTATGTTCAGTGTAGACGGTGTAGATGAAATAAACTATTTTCTACGTTACCCGGCCAACTGGTCAACCGTGGTTAACACAATTAACGAAAATGAAAATTACGGAGCAAATATTGAATCATTTATCTTATGCAGTTTAACCGGAGTAAGTGCATTCTATTTGGACAGACTGTACGACTTTGTTCATGCACAACAATGGAAAAAGTTGCCGGTTGCTAATATCATATTAGGCAGAGTTCATGCTCCTGTGTATCTAAATCCTCAAGCATTGGATAGTCGCCGTAAAGAAATTGTTACACAACGGATTAATCGCCTGTGCAAAGATTATTTGTCTGCTAGTAAAACATTGCAGGAAAACTTAAACTGGATACAAGGTAATACAGATAGCGCAACTATAGACGACATGACAGCTTATATTAATAGTTTGTTTGACGTTCGTACAGACATGGATATAAATATTTTAAAGGAATTCTTAAATGGGTAATATTGTGTTGTGGTATGACACGGTCGATAATGGTGTTTTAAAAAACAATCTTCAACAAGACGGCTATGTTTTTAGCAATATTAGTGCAATACTACCTGCGTTGCTTGTAAAGAATAAAATAGATTTTATTATTGCTACAACGGTATACGGATCGGAATATTTTTATAAAAAATATAGTAATTTAAAAAGTTTCTATCCTATTGAAATTGGACATTACAATTCTCGAGAAAATACAGATATATTTCCTATTGATAAATTCTGGTTTTTTAAAAAAATCAACGAAAATGTTGAAATATTAATCTGGTATCCAAATGAAGGATGGCTGTTTACTCGCAACAACGAAACAATGAACCGCCTAATTAATTTAATACATACAAAGTATCCGTTAAATCCAATACGATTTATATTTGGAGATTTTCATAGACCCGATAATATTCCTTCTTATGTAAATTATAAATGTTTTAAGAACTTTTTTTGGTACGATACTGTGACTAGAATATCGCAGGTGCCACTAGTAAGTAACAAAGACAGTAAATATGATTTTATTACACTTAACAGACGTCTACGTATATCCAGATATATGGTGTTTACTGATTTAAAAAATAGTGGTATGCTTGAAAAAGCATTTTATACTAATATGATGATAACAGAATACGCTCCACCGACACTGTATGATCAATTTAACACATTTAAAAAACTGTATACGGTTAAAGAAGATGACTCATTCTGCACACAGTTTGACGCTGATATATTTTCTAATGTTGACAGCTTGAAATCTACAAATAAACAATCACCGGTCCGTGTTAACCTGCCAGAACTTGATTTAACTAATTGCTCATATTTAGAGTTGGTGAATGAAACATTTTTTGACAGCACACATAACTTGTTTATAACGGAAAAAACATACAGATCCATAGCAATGGGACACATATTTTTAATATGCGGACAGCAGGGCACGTTAGCACACTTAAAACATTGGGGATTTCAAACATTTGATGACTTATTTGATGAAAGTTATGACCAATATACTTCTTTTTCTCAACGATGGGCGATAATTAAGAAAAATTTACAACTGTGGATAAGCATGTCCGATGTAGAGAAAAAATCATACTACATGAAGAGTTTTGATAAATTAGTACATAACCAGAATTTGTTATACAATCGAAATTTCAAAACAGAAATACAAGAGTTGTTCAAGGATTAATAAAATGAGTGATATTGTGTTGTGGTATGATTGCATCGAAAATGGCACCGTCAAAAATAATTTAAGATTCGACTCTGAAATGTCTATAGCCAATTCGACAGTTAGGCTTCCTGATTTTCTTATAAGAAATAAAGTAGATTTTGACATGTCCACAACTGCATATGCCTCGGAATATTTTTATAAAAAATATAGTAATTTAAAAAGTTTCTATCCTATTGAGTTTAGTTATTATAATAAAGCCAAAGACAAAACGGAAAATTTACCTATAACAGATCACTGGTTCTTCAAAAAAGATTTTATAGGTGATATTGAAATCTTAATTTGGTATCCTATTGAAGCGTTCGAACTCACTAGAAATGACCCGATAAACAAAATATTTGATTTAATACACTCTCGTTTTCCTGAAATTAAAATAAGATTTATTTTTGGAAACTTTACTAGACCTAAACATGTTCCTTCTTATGTAAATTATAAATGTTTTAAGAACTTTTTTTGGTACGATACTGTAACTAAATTACGGATACCTACAAGGTTGGATCGTAACAAAGACAGTAAATATGATTTTATTACATTAAATAAAAGATATCGAGAGTTCAGATACATGGTATTTAATGATCTAAAAAATAGCGGTATGTTGTCTAATGCAAAGTACACTAACATTTTTGACGTGATCACAGTTATGCCAGACCCAGTTCTGAGAGAAAAGTTTGTTTTAGATAGAAACAAAATGATTCTTAAATTCAACACAATTGTAGAAGATTCGGAATTTATAGAAGCAATACAAACAAATGACTATTTTGAAGAATTATATAAACATACTTCCAATGTATGGACAATTAAACATATACCCAATAATATCAAATTACCAGAACTTGATTTAACTAATTGTTCATATTTGGAAGTTGTAAATGAAACAGTTTTTGACAGTGTTAGTGGTTTGTTTATAACGGAGAAAACATTTCGTGCTATAGCAATGGGACACATATTTTTAATATGCGGGCAACCTGGATTACTAGAACATTTGAAACAGGAAGGATTTCAAACTTTTGACGACTTATTTGACGAAAGTTATGATAGTATTCGTTCCTTTTCGCAGAGATGGGCGATAATTAAGAAAAATTTACAACTATGGATTAGCATGTCAGAGATAGAAAAAAAATCATACTACATGAAAAGTTTTGATAAATTAGTACATAATCAAAATTTATTATACAACAGAGATTTCAAAACAGAGATAGCGTCACTATTTGGAGATTGACTATGATTTTTACGCTACTAAAAGATAACGTTACTACAGGTACTTTTACGGTACAGGCCAACGATACTGAAACTGCTAACACATTTATGTCTGCAATGAAACAAACTAACGGTACAAGTACTACAGTGAGCCATGGATTTAATCGCAGTAAGGTCGATGTTATCAATGACTTTTTGAGATTGACACAAATTGTTACTGCTATCAATAATAGTAGTTATGATCGTAAAATAGAAGTTGATTTGTCAAGTAATTTTTCCTTACAAAAATTATTTGATTTGCATGAACACTTTGAGGATTTAGGACATAGACACCGCTCAGGAGATACCACACTGTCAATGTCTGCTTATGAAGAGATAATAAACTTGGGTTGTGAAATGAACGGATTAATACACAAATTAGAGAGTGGCATAAACAGTGGATATTTTTTCCAAGCATTGTTTCAGAAACCCAATATTATTAGAATTCCACTTACTGAATCTGTTATAAAAGAAGCAGTTAACGATTACAAACAAGATTATATGTATGTTGGCTACGGCGAGACTGGTAAAAATATGGCCCATGTGTATCAAATAAATGATGTCGACGTGTTACGCAGAAAGCTGGTTCAACCACAGCGATATATTTTAACAGAGTTTTTTGTTGAATTAGAAAATAAGTCGTTTGATTACGGGGCATATATACAGTGGTGCAAAGACAACAAAGCACAAGAAGAATACGGATACGATTACACCAATCCTATCTGGTACGCAAAGTGGGAAATAGGAAAAATTGTCGAACGGTCATGGAAGAGAATCGACGATTTCCCAGAATACAACACCATTACGTGGACAGAATAAGTTCACAGGAGAAATATATGTTATTTGAAGTGAAATTAAATTATGATTTTGCGCCGTTATTGGCCGCAGATTACACAACACATGAAGGCAGTTGTATCAAACATCAAGTACATGAGTTGACAGATATTCATGAAGCATACGGCGGATTCCCCAAAAGCTACTGCTTGGCCAACACCAAGATACACCAGCTATGGTGGACTGCTGACCAAATAGATTATGTTGAGTTGGGCAAGCAACTTGGAATGGAGGTTGTATCTGTAAGCACAATTATGCAAGAACCCGGCTGTGTGGTTCCATTGCATAGGGATACATTTTATCAGATCAAGACCAAACACCCGGATAGAACAGATCTCAAAGTCAGAGCAAACATTTATATGCAGGATTATAAACTTGGCCACTTGATTCAATATCAAACAGGCGAAGAGTACAAAACAAGTGTTGATTGGAAAGCAGGCCAGGGATTCTTATGGGATGCAGGGCCGTTGCATCTAAGTGCCAATGCTGGAATGGAAAACAAATACACTATGCAAGTTTCAGGATTCCTGTTGTAATCATGCAAATTTCTATACCTATACTTTTGTATTTAGACTAGGCACCACAACAATCGTGTTATAGAAATTGCATCTGGGAGTTTAGTTTAGCGGATACAGATATACCAGACTTTGTGTCAAATTTAGAAGATTTTCATCATATCAATGAAAAAATTATGCCAAACATTCTTCTAGAAGAATGTTTCAAAGAGAATCAAAATGGTTAGAAACTTACAACATGATGTAATATGTCAAAATTAACTATAGTACTAGTCACTGGCGGATTTGATCCATTGCATAGCGGCCACATTTCGTACTTTAATACTGCTAGAGAATTGGGCGACAAACTGATTGTAGGGTTAAACAGCGACGACTGGCTAACACGTAAGAAAGGCAAGTCATTTATGCCTTGGAGTGAACGTGCAACTATTGTGTCAGCATTGCATTCTGTTGATAGGGTTATCAACTTCAACGATAACGATAACACCGCAATCGATGCTATAAGAAAAACTAAAGAACTATTTCCTAATCATAATATTATTTTTGCCAACGGCGGAGATAGAACAAAAGACAATGTTCCTGAAATGGTGTTTGATGATGTTGAGTTTGTGTTTGGTGTGGGCGGGGCTAACAAGGCAAACTCATCGTCCTGGATTTTGGAAGAATGGAAAAGCCCCAAAACTATTCGTCCATGGGGATATTATAGAGTCTTGCACGAAGTAAAAGGTACCAAAGTTAAAGAACTCACCGTTAATCCTGGACAATCGTTGAGTATGCAACGTCATAACAATCGAGCAGAATATTGGCATGTTACTAGCGGCAAGGCTGTGGTATGTTCCACAATGCCAAACGGTTATGGGTTGCCTGCAATTACATTAGAAACGCATAGCGATTACAAAATACCCAAAAGTGAGTGGCATCAATTGACCAATCCGTTTGAGGTTCCATGCAAATTGATTGAAATACAGTTTGGTTTGACTTGTGATGAATCGGATATTGAGCGAAAATAACAGTTGACATTGTAGCCAAACAGTGTTATAATACATGTATTGTTAAACAAACAGGAGCAGAAATGGCTACAGTAGCAGGCGTTAAAATTAAACCCAAAGCAAAAAAAGAAAAGATCACCAGTGTGAGTATTCGCCAAAATGCGAAAAAAGATCACAGCCCTGTTTGGACAGATCAAGAAGCAATGAGTGCTACACAATTCTTGCGTCACTGGCACATTGCAATGGAATACTACCGTTTGGAATTCAGCGGAAAAGATTTGAAGCCTGCTGTATTAAAGTGGATGGCCACGGTTGGTTGCACCAAAGAAGACATTGCGGCCTATAAAAAGACTAAAGATAACCGTACCAATGTCACCATGGGTGCTATTGCAAGTTGCTTGCTACGTGGCATGCCAGATATTCGTGAAGATTTTAACGAAGGTCGTAGCACAGCACAATGGTTGCTGAAATCAATCAATGCTGTGATTGCAGAAGGCAAAAACGACATTGACGATGAAGCAGTTGTTGAAGTAAAAAGTACAGTAGTCCAACCCACTATTCAAGAACGTGTTCGTGATAGTGCAATGGGTATGACTGAAGAAATTGAAGATGCTATCGAAGGCTTTCAAACTGACCCTGAAAACTTTGATCCAAAAGCATTTAAGATGCTGAACTTGCTGAAAGGCAAAGAAGTTAAGGCGGCACATGCACGTATTATCAAGGCATTCTATGCTAAGGATCTAGCTGAACTGGAAGAACTTGCCAGCGGCAAAGGTGACGAGCAATTGAAAGAAGGCTACAGCCATCGCAGTAAAAAGCAAATTAAGAATTTGATTGCTTTCTATCAAGAAATTATGATGGCTTGCGATATGCTTGCTCAAGAAGCCAAAGTTAATCGTGCCCCACGTAAAACTAAAGCAGTCAGCAAGGACAAACTGGTTGCTAAACTCAAATATATGAAAACTAACGAGCCACTAAAACTAGTGAGTGTCAACCCTGTTGACATCATCGGAGCAGGCGAATTGTGGATCTTTAACACTAAGACCCGTAAGTTAGGCAAGTACGTTGCCGCAGAATTTAATACGTTGAACGTTAAGGGTACTACAATTACCAACTTTGACGAGTTTAAGAGTATTCAAAAGACTATTCGCAAGCCCGAGGAAAAGCTCAAAGAGTTTAAAGCCGCTAATAAAGTTGCCTTGCGCAAGTTCTTAGACGATGTAAATGCTACGGATACTAAACTAAACGGCCGTATTAACGAAGATACCATCTTGCTTAAGGTAGCATAATTTGGTAGTTTATTGATGGAGTCTCTGATAAATATTAGATAAAGAGACTCCATCATGACAACACAACAATTAACCGTACGAAACGACAGATTATGGGCAGATAGCAACTTAGATTTGTCTGCTGATCATGTTTACAAAATTGATAATACTCCTATATTATCAGCTAACGAACTCGGTGTTACTGTTACTAAAAGTAATTTAAGAGAAATTGGCACCCTTAAAAGTTTAGAAGTATCAGGTACAACAACCCTAGCAGAATTTGCACATTTTAACAGTACAAATGGACGCTTAGGACTTGGAACAATAGATGCCAATGCCAGCATCAGTATTTTAGACAATGACGTTGAAATTGCTATTGGCAGTCCAGAGCCAGGTATTGCACATTTTGGAACTTATTCTACTAGCGATGTTGCTATTATTTCCGACAATATTCCACGCATACTTGTAAAAAGCAATGGTGAAGTAATTATTGGCAGTGAAGCAGGAAAAGCTGGCGTGTTACGAGTGCATGGTTCGCTGTACGTTGACAATTTTGTTTCAGATACACGTATTGAACGTAACAGCCCATTAGAATTTAAAGCCAACAGAGATGGCAGCATTTACGGATTAGGGTTAGTTTGGTCCGCAGATCGCATTACTCGCCAGCTGATTATGCGTGACGGTCCTGATAGATTATGGGCCAGTACATCAATTGATATTGACGAGCATCAGTCATATCATATAAATGGTAGATCTGTATTAAGTGCAACTGATTTAGGCACTAGCGTTGTCAACAGTAATTTAATTACAGTTGGCCCATTGCAATCATTAATAGTTACAGGCGATGCTGAAATACAAGGCAATTTAAATGCTAGTTTGAGTAACGCTAGTTTAAAATCCGTGTTTATCAACAACGGCATTGAAAGTTTATCAGTGACTGCACATGGTGTTAACAGCAACAAACATCATAAAATTTCCGTTAACGAAGAAGATGTGTTCTACGGAAGTAATGACGAAATAATTATTGGTAATCCAAACTTTGGCCGTAGGTCAGTTAAGATATTTGGTCCAATTGCTACTACTTCAGATTTAACAGTTGATGGCGCAGTTACTCTAAACAATAAAAAGTTTACCAAAGGCGACCATACTCCAACCGAAGGCCAGTTCAGCAAAGGCGATATTCAATGGAATGAAAATCCAGTTGAAAGCGGGTACGTTGGGTGGGTATGTATTGTATCTGGTACTCCTGGCCAATGGTTACCATTTGGTGCAATTGCTCGCCAATAACATTGACCTTATCTAAATAAACCTATATAATTATTAAAGTGGACTTAGGCATTCATCCCACTTAAAATATTCTGCATGCCATTGCTTATTCAAGGAGAATACAATGGCAAATTTACAACCGGTAGTATACAAGTATCAAAGCACA
>Ga0114975_10003566_pt1 | contig 10364 bp, 11 predicted proteins | sample S_130626_EF_Meta_FD_87031 | JGI IMG/M metagenome (GOLD analysis project Ga0114975, IMG submission 87031) | Freshwater microbial communities from Lake Simoncouche, Canada to study carbon cycling - S_130626_EF_MetaG | ecosystem: Environmental > Aquatic > Freshwater > Lake | place: Lake...
AAGAGGGACATAAAGGGTTGTTTCAGGGAGGGCATTACGAGGGGCACAAACTTGGCGAGGGGCCTGGGAATCACATGGACCATCAATTCCAGCAAATTGGGGATCAGTGATAAATGTAAGTTGAGTGGTGTTACCAATCATCTTGAAGTATCCACGCTGTTGTTCAGAAGTCATTGTAAGCTGGTTCCAGATGTGCATCCAGTCACCATAATGACGATCAATTCGTTGACCTCCAATTTCAACTTCAACCTGAGCAATGATTTGTTCTCCAGGGAAATCTAACCATCGGGCATAAACAGAAGAAGTTCCAGAAGAGTTCTGGGTTCCCATCAATTGGTTAATTTCAGGAAGAACCACTTGAAGATAAGTACGATAACACAAATCACCATTTCTACTAATAATCATTTGAACTCTTCGTCCAAAATCTGCCTGTCCATTAAATGTCTGTTCTATGGATTCCATCGCAAAGTTTGTATAACGTCTGTATGTGACTTTCCAAAAAGTAATTTGTGGGTTACCCGTAAGATATACGTCTTGGGCACCATATGCTACAAGTTGCATTAAACCTCCTGCCATTGTTTGTTTATACTATTGTAAAAGAAAAAAATAATCGTAAAACTAAATTTAATAAAATTTTTTATTAAATTTAATGAAAATAATTAAACACCCTTATTTGTATTTGTAACAATATTTTCACCTTCAAACAATTCACTTATAATTTCAGAGGATGTAACATTTTCCTTAGATGCTAAAATAGTTTCTTGTGTGTTTCTTCCGGAAATACCAACCAATTCTCCATTTTCATCTATAGTTTGAGTTAATACGTTACCACTCTTTTCAGCCTTTTCAATATTATCCTTTATCGCCTTTTCTTTTGCTTCCTTGATACGTTGGTCGAATGCCACCTTCGCATTTGCCTCATTTCTCGTTTTCTCATGTACAAGTTTATTCAATTCATCTTCTAAATATTCCGTTCTTCCTGTTTTGTAAGCTTCCGGTTCCCAACATAACCATTGACCTACAGGACCCACATAAATATCAAATGCCGGATCCACTTCTCGTAACATTTTACAACGAAATTCTGCCTCTTCTTGTGTGGGAAAACACCCCCTAATTTTTACACCTCTTGTTGATGTTTGGAATTCATGTTTTTTATTAAATTCTTGCTCTAGTTTTTCTTCATTCATATCTAAGAAGTTTTTATAGTCATCTGTCACATTACCCTCGCGCAATGTCTCGCCTTCTTCTCTTACAAACTCATCATAATCTTCCTTCAATTTCTCCGATGAAATATTATATTTATAACTAATGAAATTGTTAAATTGGATAAATTTTTCCATAGATTTATTAAACTCCCAATTTTTCAAAAAACATTCAAAAAGAAACAAATTCTTATCTTTTAGGATTTTTTCAGGGGAAACAAAAGATATACATGCGAAATTTTGTCCAGCAATCGGTTTATCCACCTCTAACAAGTCCACAATTTTCCTATTTGTCTGAGGAGTTTTACTTGTTCCCTTATTTTTTTTCGTCATATAAAATGATAAAGAAGTTGTTTATATATTTTTTTCTTAGATATAATATATAATTATGTCGTACGTTTCTTTAATGATAATAAGAATTACAAAATATTTGATTATGGGATTATTAATAGCAGTATGTTGCTATATTATTCCGGGCAGAAAGCTTTTAGGTGAAGAAGTTATGTTGATTGCCGCCTCGGCTGCCGCAACATTTGCCATTCTAGACACTTATTTACCTGGAGTTGGAGTTGCTGCTAGAACTGGCGCAGGATTTACATTGGGATCAAATTTAGTTGGAGGGTTTATCTAGGAAATGAAATATGCGGATAATTTAATCATTATTAATACTCTTATATAGATATGAATATATCTAATGAAGTAAATAAATTAATATTTATTTACAATGCCCTTGAAAAAGGTTGGTTTGTCAAGAAGAAGGGTAAATATTACATTTTTACACGTAAACATAATAATGAATGTAAATACTTTAAGAAATCGTATATTTATGACTTTGTTTACTCAAATTGTGGATTGTGAATATATTTAATTATCTTATTAATACAATTAAATATATAATTAGGGATAAATATTATATTATATGCCTTCATTTAAACCTAAACCAACAAAAAAAATAGTCATTAATAAGAAGGATGTGGTTACATTGGACGAAAAACACAAGGAGTTTATGAACCATTTTTCATTCGATGAAAATGTCACTATACCCAAATTACGTAAATATAGAAAACATTTAAGGAAAAAATTGAGGTTATTGGATACGAAAATAAACATGAAAACGAATGATTCATCGTGGATTGCCAAAGAAAAAATAGATGAAGGGAGTGATGAATGTATAGAAGAATGTGTTGTAAAACAAAATTTAAACATGGAATCTGGTGACGGCGATTACACGGATATTATGTATAAAATGTTGGATGATGTGGAAGAAAATGATTGTTATGACGAAGAAAATGAAGTGGAGAATGATGAATTACAAGTACATCACATGAATAATATTGTTCATAAAATAAAAACACAAGAACAACAAAATAGGAATGGAATGTCTAATGATGTGAATTATAAAATGGAGGATACAAATCAAGTGGAATGTATTATGGAAATAAAAGATATGATTAATGAAGTCACAAAAACAATAAAATCGATGAAAAATGAAAAAAATAAATATATGTTGGATAACATTAAACATGTATTTAATTATTTTGAAAATAAAAAACAAATATCACAACAAGCAGAGAATATCATTTCTTCAAAACAACCAAATGACAAGGTAAGTATGTTTTTTAAAATTTCGAATAATCAAATGAATACCATAAATATGAATATAGTAGAAAAAAATATGGAAAGTAATCATAACATTGTAAATAAATATTTGACTAATGTCGATCCAAGTTACCTAAATGTAGAAACGTATGTTTTTTCCAACGATTGCTGTATTCAATGTAATAAAGGTGAAATGATATTGATGGAAGATGATGGGATTTTGTTATGTAATAAATGCTTTCATAGTGTTATTTTTTTAATTGATAACGAAAAACCTTCTTATAAGGAAACACCCAAGGAAGTTTGTTTTTATGCTTATAAAAAGATTAACCACTTTAAGGAAATATTGTCTCAATTTCAAGGAAAGGAAACGACAAAGATGCCAGATGAAGTTATTGAAAATATTAAACAACAAATAAAAAAGGAAAGGATTGATTTATCAAAACTTACCTATTCTAAGACAAAAGAAATATTGAAAAAACTTGGTTATAATAAATATTATGAACATATAACATTTATTAAACAAAAGTTGGGGATACAACCATTAACCATGACACCTGAATTGGAAGAAACCTTGTGTAATCTTTTTATAGACATACAATCACCTTATGCGAAATGTGTTCCTGATTATAGAGTTAATTTCCTAAATTATTATTATGTTTTATATAAATTATTGGAACTTTTGGGAGAAACAAAATATCTTCCTCATATTCCAATGTTAAAGGATAGGGAAAAACTTTTGGAACAATCTGTCATATGGAAAGAAATGTGTAGAATATTAGATTGGGAAGTAACAGAATCATCCTACTCTAATATATAGGGTTTACGGTTTTATTGCTTATTGTGTTATAGAATGTCTACACATTGTAAACAACAATGAATAGTTAATATATAGAATAACATTAATAAACATGGCATATCCAAACGCTATAAAGGTGGAAACGCCAACTTTTTCACGCTTGTCAACCATCGATTTGTAGATGACCCCCATTAATCCTAAAATGGATACGGCAATACTAAAAATCATAATAAGTGCCATAATATAGTAATAATCGCAATATACCCTGGAAATATTTCCAACTGATGATTTAGAAAGAAAGGAAAACATATTAATTATATATTTAATAAATATAAAATTTATTTACCACTTTACTTTTTTTACCTTAATTTGTTGGATATTCTTTTTTTTCTTAGTTGGATCGTATACTTCTTCTTCATCATCTGAATGAACATTCTTAGATAATTCCCAAAACTCCTTACTTCCTAATTTAAAATCACCATGAGAATCTGCCTTATACCAAGCAACTTGATCGGTTAATTTATTTGATTTTACATTATTATCTATTACAATACATTCATAATTTTCGGTACAATTATCCATAATTTGACAAAAACTTTCAAATGTTGGAAACATACCCGCATAATTTTCATAGATTCTTTTTCTATTTGCTATATATGGTTCTCTAAGAATAAAAACATAATCTATATTTGTTCGTAATGTTGGTGGTATACCCAATGGATACTGCATGGTTAATACCAACATTACCTTCCAATGTCTTCCATTTAAAAAAAGCAATCTCATCATTTTATCCCTAGACCATGAATTGTCATATAGACAATCATCCAGAATTACAAATGCTCTGGGATCAATATTGCTTTTTTTAAAAGTTTCCATTTCCTTATTAATTTGTTTCATAACTTGTCGTTGCCTTTTCAGAACATTCTCTATAATTTCAGTTTTATATTCGTTATGTATAAATAACTTTGGTACCATTTTCCCATAAAATCCATTACCTTCTTCAGTACCCGCTATTACAGTTCCTATTGGAATGTCCTGATGGTAATATAATAAATCCTTTACTAAAAATGATTTTCCACTATCACGACGACCTATCAAACAAACAACTGGTCCCTTACTATCATTTATTTTAAAGGTAATATTTCGCATATTAAACTTTTTTAATTCCAAAGTCATAATTATATAATTTAATGAATATTAAAATACAAGGGTATAAAACATATATCTATATAGGTTTATGTTTAATATAGTCCAATATAAAAAGCAAAATCACGATGATTTGTTTCAAAAGTTGTCAAGCTTATATGGAATGACACAATTACAGAATTATATCCCTATATACCGAAGTATTTTTTTACTAAATGAAAATAATTTCAATAAAATTTCATTAAATACGAATGAATCATTACTTACAATATCTGATATTGGAAATATCCATGTAAAATTCGCACCCATTATGGACCCGTTACGATTTGTTATGGGTAAATATTCGCAACACATGGATGATTTATTTACTTTACCATCATTCGTTGATTATAAGGATGATAAGGAAACATCCAACCCATTTTATAAAATAAACAATCCCATTAATTCGGCATATGTTGATGGATTTTTTTATTATTTATCTACAAAGTTATTGGAAAAGTATAATTTTTTAAACGGGGTTCAGAGCTATGGTAGTTTTGTGGGAATAAAAAATAATTTCAAGTTTAAAATTAATGATGATTTAGATTATCTTATAACCAATAATTATTTTTTGAAATATTCAAATAAGTTATTTCAAGTTGATGATTATTCATTTATGTTTAATGACATTGAAAATGATAATTGTTCTACTAAACATTCAAATAAAAAAAATAAAATAAAAATAAGCAATCATTCATTTTCGGATAGTGACATTGGTAATATTTTAGATATAGATGAATATACGAATGAAAATAATTCAAACGAAATTATTACTTGTCATCCAGTGTTATTAGAAGAGGATGATTCTGAATTTACTATAAAAATAAATGACATTCATAGTAATAGTAGTGATAATGATAGTGATAGTGATAATGATAGTGATAGTGATAATGATAGTGATAGTGATAGTGATAGTAATTATACAAATGATTTTAAAAAAATGTCAGATGATGGGAAGGATGAAAAGGATGATGATGAAAAGGATGATGATGAAAAGGATGATGATGAAAAGGATGATGATGAAAAGGATGATGATGTATGGATTACTGATAGTGAAAGTGATGAAGTACATACTGAAGAAGATATAGAAGAAGAAGATGTATATGTATCTATTGATAAATTCCCAGTTACATTTATTACAATGGAAAAATGTAATGATACGTTAGATACTTTAATTGAGAATAAATATTTTGAAACCAACGAAATGTGGTATGCTATGTTATTACAAATTATCATGACATTGATTGTTTATCAAAAGGCATTTACATTTACACATAATGATTTACATACAAATAATGTTATGTATATAGATACCAATATTGATTATTTATATTATATTTATAATGACGTCAAATATAAAGTACCTACTTTTGGAAAAATCTATAAAATTATAGACTTTGGTAGAAGTATTTACAAGGTGAATGATGTGTTAATGTGTAGTGATAGTTATGATGTAAAGGGTGATGCGAACTCACAATATAATTTCGAACCATTTTTTAATCCCAAAAATAAAAGGGTAATACCAAATCCAAGTTTTGATTTATGTAGATTGGCAACATCTATGTTAGATTTTTTAATAGAAAATCCAAGTGAACATCCAGAAGTCACTGAATTAATTGAAGAATGGTGTCAAGATGATAAGGGGAAAAATATATTATATAAACCAAATGGCGAAGAAAGATATCCTGAATTTAAATTATACAAAATGATAGCGCGTAATGTGAATCGTCATATACCCGAGTATCAATTATCTAGAGATTGTTTTAAATCTTTCATTTCTACTAGTGTTAAAAATACGAAATCTACAATTAATATTGATAAAATACCATCTTTTTTTATAAAAAAAATAATATAAGGTTTATCCGCATAATACACCTGACAAATTAATGTTATTATTAATAAAGTACCAATACATATGTAATAACAATTTATTTTATGAATTCATAAAATAAATTGTAAACCATAAGGTCGATACACCTGTCAATAATGAGCATAATAATAAAGTACCAATTTATTTTACAAATTCATAAAATAAACTGTTATTAAATAATTGGAAGATTGTAAAAAATATATGTATATATTATAATATAATTATGCCTTTGAAGGATGGGCCTATGCTAAGAGATGACGAGATAGATATGTCAACCTCGTCAAAAACGGATAAACCTACATGTAACAAACTTGTTTGTAAATTAGGATACAGAAAGGATGATAATATTAGATATCCTAAATTAATACAACAAGTGTATGGACGATTAAAGGCAGAAGAAAATAATGATGGTAGTCGTGCCCAAAATCGCAATCTTTACAAAAAACTGACACAGTGTAGTAGTAATTATCCAACTGCGGAAGATATCCCGAATAATATCGAATGTAATAATAATAATAAGGGAAATAACAAGAGTAAAAAGCCACCCAAGGCTTCCAAGGCTCGACCATCACCTCCTCGAAATAATTCAAAAAGAAAAAAATGTCCTAATGGAAGTAGGCGAAATAAAAAAACTGGTATTTGTGAATCAACAACTAAGAACAAAGCACCTACACCACCGCGTAGGGAACCAACGCCTCCGCGCAATGATTCAAAAAGAAAAAGATGTCCTAATGGAAGTAGGCGAAATAAAAAAACTGGTCATTGTGAACATTATTAATTAAATGACAAACATTATCGCATAATTTCATTTACAACTTATTTTACAAATTCATAAAATAAGTTGTTATCATATTGATGATTTATTTTTCGTCCCATAAATTTACGATTGATAATGAATAATTGGATGATTGTAAAAAATTATGTGTATATAATATATTATAATTATGCCTTTGAAAGACGGACCTATGTTAAGAGATGATGAAATAGATATGTCAACTGCGTCAAAAACGGATAAACGTACATGTAATAAACTTATTTGTAAATTAGGATATAGACAGAATGATAATATTAGATATCCCAAACTAATACAACAAGTTTATAGTCGATTAAGGACGGAAGAAAACGGTGATGGCAATCGTGCCCAAAATCGCAGTCTTTATAAAAAACTAACACAATGTAGTAGTAATTATGAAACCCCAGAAGATATCCCAACTCCCAACGAATGTGCGACCCCCGATAATTGGGATTTACCACAACGTCCAAAGGAAAAGGAAAAAAAAAGGGCACAACCTGAACCCAAAAAACCATTTGCGCCTCAGGACGTTATTTTACAAGTAGAAGATACAATAGAATTTTTGAAAGATTTTGCGACAGGACCATATTTGAATGACGAAATAAAAACACTAAACAAAAGAATATCCGCCATGGATATTGCTGTTAGTCACGTTGGGAATGAAATGGTAAGAGAAACAAAATTTGGGAAATTTAGGGTTGTATTGGATAAGTATAGACAGAATTTTGCGGATGCCTGTAGGATAATTGATAAGGATTGTAATAAATATACTATGTGGGATGAACTAAAAAAATATATAGATACATTTTCTTCATTGTTTAAGACTTATGTGAGTAATTTTAACAAACATAATAACAAGGGGAAAAATAAGAGTAAAAAGTCTCCACCCCCTCCACCCAAAGATCCGACACCTCCACCCAAAGATCCGACACCTCCCCGAAATAGTTCAAAAAGAAAAAAATGTCCCAAGGGAAGTAGACGAAATAAAAAAACTGGTAATTGCGATTCGACAGCGAAAAACAAGGAACCAACCCCACCACATAAACCACCAACACCACCACCTAATCAATCAAGACGATCATCATCGCCACGTAATAATTCAAAAAGAAAAAGGTGTCCGAATGGGACTAGGCGAAATAAAAAAACTGGTAATTGCGATCCAACGAAATAAAAAAATAATATTATTAAATAATAATATTATAGAATATGTCAAAATCTGGTATGGTAAAAGTAGATCAAGAGAGAAGAAATGAATGGCGTAAAAGGTTGGATGAAATAAAAGATGAAAATACAGCATTAACACCTGTAATCGAAGATATTAGAAAAACTATTAGGATTGCTAAGGATAAATGTGATTATCTATTACATTTTTCAAACCAGTACGGTAGTAAGGGTATGAAGATATGTATTGATAAACTTATCATGAAAATAAGAAGAATGGAATATGCTATTGATCTTGCTGGAATTTCTCTCGATAAGGCGGATGACAATCATAACGAATTGTTGAAATTATTTTCAAATTATAACAGATCTTGTGAAAAGTAAGGTTTATCCGCATAATACACTTGTCAAAATAATGACCTTAATAATAAAATACCAATAGATATATGATAATAAATTGTTAGTGAAATTATGCGGATAAACCGTAATATCTTGTGAAAATTATATCAAAAATCAGCAGCATCTGTAAATATTTCAGGTGGTATCTCGGTATCATCTAATGGAGGTATTACTTGATTGTATATAAAATAACCAGCTATAACACTAAAATAAACAATCAACGAATCACATACCAATATCTTTATTGGCCTTTTATTTTCGTCATCTAAAAAATTCAATTCTATTATCTTGGTAAATAAATAAATAAATGATATAACGGCGGCAATAAGATATACATTCATTGAAATAATATTAGTTGTATTGTATTAATATTATTTCATAGTTTAATTAAACGCATTTTCATCATATATCCTGTATATCAAATCCTGATAATGAAATTTCATCTCCATCAAAAATAATACTATCTGTATCCGAATCAGATCCACCATCTGAATCAGAAGGTTGTGAATGTTGTGGTTGAGGTATTGGTTGAGGTGGTGGTTGTTCGGGCTGTGAAGAAGATGGCATTTCATTGTCATTTTTCATATCCTCGATCAAATCTTTTATTTCCCTATTTGTATTGTCATTTGTATTGTTATTCGATTTAGTATGTTTATTATTATTATCAACATTTTCACCTCCTATTTTTTTATTATTTTGTTTAATAATTTCCATTTCCCTTTCCAATGAAGCCAAATCGATTTTTTCTTGAATAACTTCCTCGTCTATTTTTTCTATTACATCTGTTTCGGTAGTTTCATCCATATAAGATCGGATTATTTCTTCAATAGGGATATTTGAACGTATCGTATTTAATATACATTCTTGAACTAACAATTCAACAAGTCTACGATTTTTTTGTTTTTCCAACGATTTTGTTTTTGTTTCATATAAATACACGTTATTATAGACTGCGCGTGCGACATTAATATAACATTTGTGAATAAAAACATTTAACTTAGGAATATCAATATCAATCTTTTTTTGTTTCATACCCACTCTCATGGCAGTCATACATTTTAGTTGTATGATATGAACACATGTAATGATATCATCCATATAATTACAATTACTTTTTGTAACGATCCTTTGTTTTTCCTTATTAATAATTTCATCATTCCATTTAGGAACACGAACCAGTAAATTTTGAAATGTCATTAAATATTTTTCCTTTTGTTTCGATTTTTTACATAACGAATAAGCTTCTTGGAATATAGAATCAACCCCTTCGACAATAAGAGGTGTCAACATTATAATTAACCGAGCAATCCACTCATTTTTACTTTCATACAACAAAGAAATGTTAAAATCATCCAT
>Ga0114975_10003567_pt1 | contig 10362 bp, 11 predicted proteins | sample S_130626_EF_Meta_FD_87031 | JGI IMG/M metagenome (GOLD analysis project Ga0114975, IMG submission 87031) | Freshwater microbial communities from Lake Simoncouche, Canada to study carbon cycling - S_130626_EF_MetaG | ecosystem: Environmental > Aquatic > Freshwater > Lake | place: Lake...
GGTTCTGAAACCGAATCTCTCCCTTAATTACAGTGGTAGAGCGGCGGGTTCTGAAACCGAATCTCTCCCTTAATTACAGTGGTAGAGCGGCGGGTTCTGAAACCGAACCTCTCCCTAGTAGAGAATAGTTTCGTACTCTAAGATCGAAAAATATATTTAAATACGCTCGTTTTAAACCCATTGAAATTACTCGAAGAAGCAACTGTATACGCTCCAAAATTCTCTACGTACACCCACTCGCCAATCGCCAGTTCAGGCAACATAATCTCATTCGTAATCAAATCTATACTATCACACGTAGGACCAAATAACATGCTTTTATATAAATTCCCATCACGCTCATTAAACGGCTGTATCTTAGGCTGGTTATTATCAAAGTAAATACATCCAAACGACCCATAAACACCATCGTTCAAATAATAAACTAAAGTTTTTTCCCCAGTTTCATCGTCTATATATATTTTTTTCCCAATGACGTTCAATACGAGTGTATGTGTTTGTTCTGCGAAATATCGACCAGGTTCAGCAATAAATTGAATCGTTTTGTTTTCTACTTCGCTACTAAAACAATCTACGATTCCTACGTTCACTTTCTCAGCAATGTCTTCAAATGTAATTTCGTTGTTGTTCCCAGGAAATCCGCCGCCTATATCTATAATCGTAATGGTAATGCCTAGTGCAGTAGCTAAATCTGTCGCCTTTCTACAATCACGAATCGCCTCATAGTAACTGTTCGCAGAACTACATCCGCTACCTACGTGAAAACTAAACCCAACTACATCTAGCTTAAGTGTTTTTGCAATATTCAATAGTTCACTTACTTGGCTCAGCTTACAACCAAATTTTTTATTGAACTTGCATTTGCTTTTGCTATCATCTACAGCTAATCGGAGAACCAATTTTGCGTAAGGATGATATAATTTGATCTTATAAAGCTCTTCTTCGCAATCGAAGGTCATAAGATCTACGTCATTTGCCCTCGCATATCGTATTTGTGAAGACATTTTACAAGGGTTAGCGAAAATAATGCGACTGGGATCTTTCGTAATGTCGATCACCATTTTCATTTCAGCTTCGCTAGCACAATCGAAATTCGTTCCTAAAGATGCAAGCGCATCAAGAATCACCGGGTTTGGATTACATTTAACTGCGTAATATGGCTGTATATCTGGCAAAAGCCGCATCCATTCGGCGTATGCATTAGTCAATGCTCCGAGATCGATAATATAAAACGCTCGCTCGCTCTGGTTGTCTTCTAAGAAATCATTGATGATATCATAAATATCGCGATCACTGCCGTACAGTTTCACGTCATATTTCTGTAAAAGTGAATTGTCCAAATTGCGGATAATAGGTAAGGGAATATTCTGTATAGAATCGGTTGTTTCTTTTTCTTTTTCTTTGTTATTTAATGAGCTATCGAAAACTGTTGACATAAGGATTGTAAATCGAATACTTCTATATTGTTTCCAGAATCTAAGACACTTTTTATATCAAAAAAAGGTAACACGTCTTTAGCTAACCATACTGTATATTTGCATTCGGAATTCATAATAGTACATGGTTTTGTCCATTTGGGCAAATGCAATATATGATGTAATCCACGAATTCGCCCAATCATGCCTTGATGCTCTTTTGGTCGCATGCCAGGTTTTCCATTTGTGTGTTTGATGACCCATTCGCATGAAAGTGCATTTTTATGGTCTTTGAATCCAGACACTACTGCGTAAAATACCCAGCCGCCTTTGCAACGGCTCGTATATCTTGCGCCACCGCTTATCTCGCCATTATGCTGCCGTAATCTACGTTTCAAATTATTCGTAGAACCATTGTAGGTTAGATGTTGGAATTCGGGCTTTGTATTGCGTAATATGTAGCAGTACCATGGTTGGTTACTTGTTTCGACCGCTGTATCAGACACTTCGACCAGTGTATCAGATGCTTCGACTGCTGTATTAGATGCTTCGTTGTACATGTATTAATTGGTATTGCCTTTTACATTATAAGTTGTTTTGTAAACAAATGTTTACGTAGTCTTGATACATATCTCGAAGGCGAATCCAGTTTCCTTTATCTGTTTCGTACAAACTAATCTTTTCCACAAGTTCATACGCAACGGCGTAATAGTCTATCCAATCTTGGTCTTTATACGTTACTAATTCTGATGCAGGAAAGTGGTCCAAGAAGATTCGCGCCATATCTTTTCTGAATCCTTTATTTAGCATACATTCTAAGAAATAGAAAGAATTACGTAACTGCTGCTTCAAAAGCTGCATCTTCTCGTAGGCTTCTTGTTGCCTCGCCTCATATGCCTCTACTATATCGCAATCTGTTGCATATATTTCTGTATGGTCTAGCATGTGAGTATTAGGATCTATTTCGAGACAGTCTAACGCCATCAATTTTCTTTTATTAGTATATAATCATGTCAAGAACAAAATCGAATCTAAAGAAAAATCATAAGAAAAATAAAACAGAGAAGAAGCAAGTGAGAATATCGAGTAAATCGCCTGATCAACTCTACATACCAACGCGTGCGGAATTAAAAGAGGAATCTGACCAAGCAATGGAGGCGAATCGTCAAATGCAACAAGATGCTAGAAACGATGAATTGCAGAGAATCTCTGAAATGGGAAATGCTCAAAATGTTCTGCGTGAAAAACGTGGTCAATTGACATCAACGCTTACCAGACCAGCATTGCTTGAAGAGGATATTATTGTATTAAATCGCGGTGTTCCTGTAGCAAGAAAACACGTAGAATATGCTGTTCAGGTTTCTGCACAACCGCAGGGCAGGTTTAGCGGAATGATGCAAGCATTTGCAAACGTCTTCTCTAGAAGCTCTGAAAAAGAAAAGGAGAAAGGAAAAGCCAAAGCTAAAACGCATAAAAAGGGAGGAAAACGACGAAAGTAAATTGCCTGCGTGTATTACGGATCAACAACAAGTTTGAATAGCGAATCTGCTATCGCCCGATTCATACAAAGAAACCCTCCGCCGCCTCTAGTAAACTGCGATGTCATTCGATTCAGATCGCCAACCCAATACATTCCGCTTTTATCATTCGTAGTAGCCCACTTCGAATGATCCTGATGTTCACTATACGTATGATTTTCATCGTATTTCAAATTAGTCACCTCTTTCACCGTTTTTGATTTCTCGATATGATGTCCCCGAATCCATGTTTCCACGTACCACGTAGTCGGATATTTACCTGTAATAAAATCACTGTAAATATCGATTTCGTAATTAGGCGACTTCGCAATGTGAGTTACCGTGTCGCTCAATACTAACTCGTTAATCAAAATATGACTACTGTTGTCGTGGAAGGTATTGTAATGGAACGATTTCGAAAATTCAGTATAATTTTCTTTAAATACATGTGCATGCATGATTTGCAATTGCTTCATAATTCCGCAAATCATATCTGCCGTAAACGGGATTTCTACATATTGAAACGATTGTCCATATATCAATTCGCTGTCTTCTAGTGGAGAAATAGAATTCGAAGTAAACGTGCGTGGAAAATTTGGTACAGAATGGCATAACCAGGAAATCGATTTCTCGTTCCATGCAACGATTCCTTTGCAGTGTCCCTTTTTTGTGTGAGGATCTCCTAGTTTGTCAGTTTCATCATTATAAATGACCCAGTTTGTCCACTCTTTCTTGCTATAGACTCCCTGTGAAAGCCAGGCGTCAATACTATCTTGCTTCTCAAAATGTCCTGTCCTCTCACTGAAAACGATACATTCCTTACCATGTGGTAGCTTGAGCGCGGTCTTTGAAATAGTATGAAGAGGATTGAAAACATTGATTGAAATAATAGACGAACAGATTCCCATGATAGAAAAGTAGCTTTTGAATGATACATTTCTATCTGTTGTTATTTCAATTTTTTGACCGATAAAGAATATGGATCAACCGATAAACCTTAAACGTAAACTGGCAACTGATCAATATCAATTACATTTGTTGGTATGTCTGCCAGTAAAGTTTTGCACCAAAATTGATTGAAAAATGGGTATCCTAACTGACTTTTTGGAACATGTTTATGAACGGTTCTCGCAATCATTTTGTATAACTTGAAATTAGGATAGCGTTCTTCTCCGGATTTTTTATACAAGACGTTTTTACCATTATCGTCCGTACACCATCGATACACAGTGGCTTGTAAACTATTGAATTTTTTGATATCTTCTTCTGTTGTTTCGTCGATAATAAAATCGTAGAGTGAACAGGCAAGGCGACACAAATCGAAACTGTAATTGGGTTCTAATTTCGGTTTCTTCTCATTTAAAAAGGGTTCACAATTGTACTGTGTATCGGCATCACCTCCTGGTGCGAAACTATCACTGCAAAATGTCTGACCATTGAATTTATAAATACTTCTCCCGAAATCAATAATTTTGTATATCTTCCCATAGGTAGGGACTTTGTAGATCTGGTCGTTGTATTTGTAATAAATATATTTTTCGGCTGTTTCATTGTACATAATATTGTTCGTATGTAGATCATTGTGTGTAAAATGAAACGACTTTTGATAGGCTATTAATATCATTATGATTTGGAAAAGTGCGGATGCTGACTCGTCCACATTGATTGATTTTTTCATAAATAGTTCGTCTAATGTTCCGTCGCAACGTTCTAGACAGATCAGTTGAACCGGGAAGTTCTTGACAAATGCAAATTGTTCTGTGTCGTCGTCTTCACCATCCTCATCCTCTGTTTCGTCTTCAGTATTCCATTCAGATGATTTGTTTTCGTCATCTTCATTGTCATCGTCCTCATCCTTCTCCTCCTCCTTATCCTCCTGACCACTCCTTTTATCTTCTTTTGCATTGTCTTCCTCGTCACTGCAACTAATTACACTATTGTTTGAGCTTGAATATGTGCTAGTACTTTTCTTTTCGGATTTCTCGTATATAAGAGCATCAGCAATAACTGGTTCGGCTAACGGTTCTAATGTATCTGTAGTAATATCGATTATGGAATCGATTATTATGCTATCATTCGCCGAATCTCCTATAAGTAATTTTTGTTTATTACTTCGAGAACCAAAATTAGCAAATTCATCTTCATCTAACATAGTTGTTGTATATAATTTACCTCGGTTCTCCAAAAAATAACTAGATGTACTCAGATAATCCAAATCATCCGTTATATTTAATTTGAATTGTTCTTGAATTCCCAAATATGAACCAAAATATTCTACGGCATTGGAGAACCCGTGGTTTGTATAGAGCTGACCCGACAAAAAACAGAAAAAGTTATCAACATAGGATGCGTTGTTTCGTTCTAATAGCTTAGGATGTACCGTGTCTTCAGTGCTATCTAACGTCGGCAAATTGCGAATAGTCTCGTCTGTACTTTTGTATTTACCTATTAAATATCGAATTGGATCTAGTAATGGGGAGAACTTGATAAAAAGCGGTTTCTTCTTCGTTTCTTTAGTAGAATGATGCACTACTGTGTTCAATGTTTTCATCGAATATTCGTGATTCATTGAAATGCTATTGTAATTTTTTTTATTCAGATCGAAAAACAGCTTGTAAATGGGATTGTATATTTGCAAACCTTTTATAGAAAATGGTGAGTAACTAGCAGTCGATTCTTCTTTGTGGAGAACCACGTCTTTCGCTAAAACATCTAAATCAATCGGTTTCGTTTTCACATAATGAATACTAAATTTAGGGGCTTCCTGAATACTCGTTTTAGACATAGCCTAAATGTAATATACGCTTTCTATATTTTTTTTATTTTATCAATATACGCACTTTATGCGTGCTTACGGGCAATCTATTATATGAACCCTTTATATAATAGATCTGAATGACATTAGAATTAAAGAAATTTAATATGAGAGAAATCACGTTTCGACCCGATGAGAACAAAGGGCCAGTCATTGTTATGATTGGGCGTCGTGATACTGGTAAATCGTTTTTGGTAAGAGATCTTCTGTTTTATCATCAAGATATCCCTATTGGAACAGTGATTTCTGGAACAGAAGCAGGCAATGGATTCTATGCTGCGCATGTCCCTAAATTGTTTATTCATGAAGAATACAATACTGTGCTCATTGAGAACATCTTACGTCGTCAAAAAACGGTTCTCAAACAGGTAAATAAAGAGATTGAGATGTATCGCAAATCGACAATAGATCCTCGCACCTTTGTTATTTTAGACGATTGTTTGTATGACCAAACATGGACACGCGATAAAATGATGCGTCTTTTGTTCATGAACGGCAGGCATTGGAAGGTCATGTTGATCATTACTATGCAGTATCCTTTGGGAATTCCACCCAATTTGCGTACCAACATTGATTACGTTTTCATTTTGCGAGAACCTTATTTGACAAATCGAAAGCGAATTTGGGAGAATTATGCAAGTATGTTTCCTACGTTGGAATCGTTTTGTGCAGTCATGGATCAAACAACGGAGAACTATGAGTGTTTAGTCATTAATAACAATGCAAAATCGAACAAACTGAACGATCAAATTTTCTGGTACAAAGCACAGGATCACCCAGAGTTCAAATTAGGATCGAAAGAATTCTGGGAGATTTCTAAAAATATGGCGGATGACGATGAGGATGAGGCCTACGATCCTTCCAAAGGGAAGAAGCGTAGCGGACCGGCAATCAATGTGAAAAAGAACAAATGGTAAACGTATTTATAGTTTGATTGGATGATATATCTTGTTTTCTAATACGTTCCGCGTATTATTTATAATATCGGATTTGATAACATCTAGCAATCTCATGCTGCTATCTGTTGTAACAATGCCACATAATTCTGGTAAAAATTGCTGAATAGTAAACCCGTACTCAATACACATATGTGGTAAAATAATTTCAAGATACCCTACATGAACATTATCAATAGTGTCAATTAATTTTTTCATATAGACGTTCGAGAATCGCATAATAACTGCGACTACGCCAATATTTTTCACGGTTTTGAAACCGCCCAAGGTAGGTCTCCAATACCAATCCAAACTTCTTGTTCCATATTCGCTAACTAACAAATCATAGTCAAATGGATCATGACAGCGAATAAATTCTATTATGCTGTTAGGATAATAAACATCATTCTCAATAACCCATATGTATCTATATTGATTGATCGCGTCGTAATTTGTTTTGAAATAATTAATGTACATAGAATGACCTAAGTGATCATACGATGTTTGGAGCTTTGGCATACTAATTATTGTAATGTTTCTTAATTGGATGTCAATATCAATATTTTGATTATTATCAAACAAAACAATAATACGATATTGATTCGCATTATTATCATTATCAATACGGTGAAGCGTATTAATAAATTCTTTGGTGAATTGATGTGTCAAGAAGATAATGCAATCCATTTATACGTAAATACAACACAGTTCCTTTATATTAGTACAGCTGGTTTAATCTCTTTCAGTTGATAAATATATTTATATACTGAAAAGATATGGGTAGCGTTTTGGTTATAAATCAATCGATAGACCTTAACAGTTTCCTTGCTTTTACTGAAATGTTATAATATTTTCGCGTTCCTTTAATAGTCTTAAATTCATTTGCGCGAATGTAAGCGGCATAAACACCTTTTCGGTTTATTTTACAAGTATTACGCGTACAAATAGGAAACGATTTGCGCGGTCCTAAAAAACATTTTTTTCCGCATGTCCGCATCATATTGGATCGTTCGCGGTAACTTGGCTTCTGTTTCGACCAATTTTTCAAAAAAGCGCCTCTACCATGTCGATGTGTTTTCAATGTTCTTTGTTTCATATGTACTAAACTGTTATTTATTATTGTGTCAAACCGTGAGACCTATAACTGTAATTACCAATGTGTAGTTACAGTTTGCATATATATTTATTAGCAAAATATATTTTAGAAGATGATTACATAGTATGCCGAAGGAACATAAACATAAGCACAAAAAGCACTGTCGTCATTATTATTACTACTATTACGATGACTATTTTCCCATTCTTCCCTTTTTATTCTTGATGAATCGGCGCTCTAATAATTATTACTACTAGAATTCTATGAATTCAGCTTGTGCTAGAATTCTATGAATTCAGCTTCAGCTTCTTCTTCATCTTCGTCTTCGTCTTCGGCTTCTTCTTCGTCATCACTGGGTTCTCGACTTTCGTTGATGCAAACGTGCGAAGTAAGTGAATTACGTTTTTTATAGAAGTTAATATAATTATCATCAAATCTAACTGTTTTGGTCGAGGCGTCGATTATTTTCCGACCAAATCTTGGATTGAATTCGTAGAATTCTCTCAACCGTCGTTTCAATTCACTTCTCGTTTTGTATCTAAGATTCATGTCCAACGAGTATTGACACGTCATATACATGTTCAAATATGGACGCATTATTTTCACTAATTTATCTTTTGGAAATTCCGAACTAATAGATACATTAGATCGCAGACAATGTATCATACTAAAAACGAAAGATTTCAGCAAATCTAAACTAGCGGTCTTCACAAAGTTCTCCAAATATATTTTTCGTATAAGAGGTTCGTTAGAATCACGAAACTCCTTCAAATCGAAATTACACAGAAAATAATGATGCAAAAGCGGAGGCATCACGAAATCTCCCGTTTTTATAAAGAAGTAAATATTATACAGTGTCGACTTCTCGAAAGGGACATTGTTGTACGGATTCTTTACCGCTAATGGTTCACTAAAGAAATTTGGCGAGTGGCTCAGTGCCGTATTGATTATTTTCGTTAAATCATGCACTGTAAATAAATACAACTGGTCGTTCTGTAAAATAGTTATTACATTATATTGTGTTTGGTTTATTGGATTCAATATAAGATCCGTTTGGATACGTAAAGGCGAACGTCTTCGTTTAATGATATCCGCAAAACGAGACAGGGCTAGATAATGTCTCTGTAAGTTCGAAAAAGTAATAAGAAATTCTTCGCTAACTTCTGGCGTAATAAATATATTATTTTGAATGGTTTTTAAATATTGAAACTTGGTAGAGCGATGATGGGATGAGTTTTTAAGCGTACAGAGAAATATTTTCAAAAATACATTTTGTAGTGTATTTTTCGTTATTTCAACGTATTTCGAAAGAAATAAAGTAAATGGATTGGGTGCTGAGGGATTCAAGTTTAATTCACACAACATAAGGTTCGGTATTTAAAAGAAAACTTTTTAAATTAGGCGAGTTATAAATATATAACCCGTATATATTTATATTAGTTTGAAATACCTTTACTCATCACTTCTCTTTCTTATCGAGAGTAGCCTTAACCAATAACTCGTTACGCAATTGCGTTGCCTCCGCATCTTCTACTTCGCGTTCCTCGAAGTTGACGGTTTCTTTCACGCCGATCAAGTTGCCGTCTTCATCAATGGTCTGAGTAAGTACGTTTCCACTCTTCTTAGCCTTCTCAATATTATCTATAATAGCCTTCTTCTTCGTTTCACGGACTCGATCTTCAAACTCCTTTTTAGCCATTTCCTCGTTCTTCAACTTCTCTTTATGCAGTGCATTCAACTCTTCCTCTAAATGTTCTACTCGACCAGTCTTATAAGCATCCGGATCCCATGGCATCCAAACGCCTACTGGGCCGACGAAAATGTCATGGTTGGGGTCGTGCTCACGAAGCTTCTTGCTCTTCAACTCTGCCTCTTCTTGTGTAGGGAACACACCGCGCAACTTTAGTCCGCGCACCGAAGTTTGAAACGCATGTTCGCGGCTGAATTGCTCGTTCAATTTCTCCTCTTGCTTATCCATAAAATTCTTGTAATCATCTTCAATGCCGCTTTTCTTTAGCTTATCACTTTCCTCCTTGACAAAATCATTAAAATCAGTAATCAGGTTCTCTACCTTCAAGTTGTATTTGAATGCAATGAAGTGAACAAAATCAAAATACCTTTCCATAGATTTAGAAAATTCCCATTGACTGATGAACTTGTCGAAAAGGAATACTTCGCGTTTCTTTAGAATCTTTTCTGGAGAAACGAATGAAATACACGCGAATTTTTGTCCAGCAATGGGTTGATCTTCGTCGCATAGGTCTACGTATTTAGGATTCGGTTTTCCATTGGGCAAATTCTTCTTTTCGAATGCAGACATGTTTAGCAATATATTGTTTTAGAAGCCATATATTTAAGTTCCTTTTTGAGATTTGATATTATGACAGATTAAGTTTTAGGATTTTCTGTATTAGTAGAAATAATTTCGTTTACTATAATATAGATCTAAAAATGAGTGCTCCCATGTTTGATTTCAACGAGCTTGTTAAGCGCGCTGTTAAATATTTGATCGAAGGTCTTGCTGTTGGTATCTGCGCTATGTTGATCCCTAAGAAATCGTTGAATGTCGAGGAAGTTATTATTA
>Ga0114975_10003569_pt1 | contig 10353 bp, 2 predicted proteins | sample S_130626_EF_Meta_FD_87031 | JGI IMG/M metagenome (GOLD analysis project Ga0114975, IMG submission 87031) | Freshwater microbial communities from Lake Simoncouche, Canada to study carbon cycling - S_130626_EF_MetaG | ecosystem: Environmental > Aquatic > Freshwater > Lake | place: Lake...
CATTTTATATCATCCTCTGATAGTATTTATCTTTGTTGTATTTCTTATGTTTATGAACGGCGATTATCGTCTTCTCATAAACATATCTAACGCTGCCATATTTCCGTCTACACCTTTACCTGTAATATACATCTTGTTGGCAATTTTAACAGCCGACCCAATGGAGCCGTTAGCCACAGTTGATCTAATAAAGTTTGGTCCGCCGACGTTTACAGTACCAGCAATAAAATTACCAGTAAATGTATTTGCGCCGCCTTGACTTAAACGTCCGGTTAAGAACGACTTAACTGCTCGCTGTGTTGGCACTATTGCATCTGAGTTTGCGGCAAAAGTTGGGTCTGTACTAAATTGTGTAATAACTACGCTCGAACTTCCTACAGCAATGCCGCCTAGGCTCAACGTTTCTAATCCAGTTAATCCAAATTGTGTTGCACTTAGGGTAACTGTTCCTGTTGCCTGTTGTACTCCAAACAAGCCGCCAACACTAAAGTTACCATTTTCGTCTGTACTAGTATAGAAAATATGTCCTTGATTTGTTTCGACTGCCTGTTGATTTATTTTTGCTGTTGTAATGTCAATATATGGATAATTAGCTGTGGCTTTATTTCCTGTGCCGACAAGCAAGAAGTCATGATTGGTTACACGACACTGACTATATAATTGACGGAGCTGAATTTGTGTTCCGTTTGCCGGACTCAATGTTGTAGTCATTTCAGGTGATATTTGTACACTTGCTTCGATAAACGGAGCTGTTGTCCCAAATACGGCTGTAGCACTAGTTACCTTATAGACTTGATCGATTCCTGCAATAGATAAATTGCTACCAACTAACGGTACGGTATTTAGATTACTAACAATTAAGTTTAATCCTATTTGATACGTGTCTGCATAACCATTACCTGTAATTGTTACTACAGTTGAAGTTGTGTTATATCCAGTTCCTCTATTAACAAAAGTTGGATTACCTAAAGAACCGTTACTTATGCGTGGTGTAACTGTTGCGTTAACTGATACGTTGTAATCAATAAGGCTTACAGAAGGTACTGAGGTATACCCGGAACCAGTTTCCCATATAGATACTCCTGATATCACTCCAGAGTTAACACTTGGTCTACCCTGTGCTCTTGCACCTTCACTGATTACTGTTGCATTTCCGGACGAGTTACCATCTCCAGTTAATGTTGCAAATACCCCAACATTAGAACTATTAAATCCAAACTTTATTGCATTAATACTTCCGTATGTTAATGTCCTTGTTTTCCAATAGATGCTGTGCTCACTGGCATACGCAGTTGTACTTTCAGAGTTCACAGCTACAAATACTCCTTGACCGTAACTTATCGAAGTTGCAGACATGTAGGTTGCTGATTTCTGCCAGTTAACTCCGTCAAAGCTGTATGCTGAACGTAAACCTGTTCCTGTCTGTACTGCTACAAATTTATTATTTCCAAAGGTTACATCAGTATATTCTGGTGCGCCAACTGCAAATGTTAATCCAGCTGTTGTACCTGCGCCAGTTGTTATTGGATTTGTTCCTTGAATTGCGTTAATATAAGTGGTTGCAAGAGTAAATGATGTTTTACCGTTAGTTGCACTAATATAATAAGTACCGTTTGTGATAGTACACTGACCGCCTGTACCAGCTGCCGGACTAAGTGCGCCTGATACCCTAATACTCTGTCCAACTACTAATTGAGTAGTAGTAGTTGTACAAGTAAACTGTCCGGCACTACCAATAATAGTTACGCCACTTAACGTAGTATTGCTTATAGGCAATGTAGAAGAAGTCCATGTTACACCGTCTGGACTCCAAGCTGTTTGCCCTGTACTATTAACAGCAACAAATAGTCCAGAACCATATGTTAGTGCTACCCATGAACCAATAGTACTTGTAATAGCTGTGCTTGCGTCACTATTATCTAAATGCATTAATAACATTGTATTTGTATCAGATGTAAAGGGTGCTATTGCAGGACTAAATGTAGTTGTATATCTACTTACGCCTCTACTAACACGCACTTCATCAATATAACCAGTAGCATTTAGTGATCCAGTCCATGATGCTCCTATTCTTATTGGTCTGGCTGCATAGGTATTAGCATCTGTATAAGTTGTAGGGGTTAACGTGCCGTTAACAAATATTCTGGTTATTCCACTTGCTCTTGACACCGCTACATGATTCCATGCGCCTGCTGAACAAGCTACGCTAGATGTAATCTGATAAGCGTTATTAACAAATAATCTTATATTTCCAGATGCATTCATTTCTAAATATATTGCCGCATCATTACCAGAACTACGTTGATCAATTAATACCTGTTGTGCTCCAATGGCAGTTGGTCTCCAGAAAAATTCAATAGTGAAGTCTTCGTTGTTATATGCAAACTTTTCATCGCTTGCTACAGTAATATAGCTTGATCCGTTTAAGTATAAACTAGAAATACCAAATTTGTATTGCGTAGTACTTATTACAGGACTTCCTGTTAGTGTCACTGCGGTACTACTTGGTAAACTAGTTGCTGTCCATGTTTGTGCTTGATTAGTTGAGTATGCTGTGCGGGTGTTATCACTGCTGATGGCTACAAAAGTTCCATTACCATAGGCAATCTTACTCCATGTTGACTTGGTAGGTAATGCGCTAGTTCTCCATCCTAGTCCGTTGGAATTAGTATATGCTACTACAGAGGTACTGCCAATTGTAGTTGTTCCTAGTGCCGCAAAATAGTAGTTTCCATATGCAATACTGCTCCATGATGCTACTGTAGGAGGTAGCGCCACTGATGACCATGTAGAACCATTTGATGATGCCGCTCCTACAGATCCGGTAGTTGGCGTTGCTATAAAGTAGTTGTTGCCATAAGCTATGCTGTTAAAAGATGCCCCACCAGTTAGTGGTGTTTCTACATTTCCAGACGACTGAGAATACGCTGGCAATGTAAACACTGTTCTAGGTTCAATAAAGTATGCGCTTGTTGAATCAAGAGCTATTGCTGATTGAGTTCCAGGAGTAATATTGTCCCAGCCGCTTGCTGCCATTTGCATATTTCCTACTCCAGTAGTTAATGTAATTGGAGTGCCGGCTAACGAAGTACTAATAGATAATGTTGGATTTGCACCGGTTGTTAATGCAGTTATATAATAAACAGTATAAGAGTTTACGCCGCCAAACAAGCTAGTTGAGAATGTTCCATTCATTGTACTGATATTTCCAACACTATTTGTAACAACTAATCTAGTCCCGGTGCTGGTTAATGTCATCGATCCTGTGCCGCCGCCTAATGATAATGGTTCAGGGCACGTTCTTGCTTGTATTAATCCTGCTCTAGTAGTTAGAGTAAATGTATTAGTTTTGTCAGCACTTATAGTAATCTCATTTGTGGACGGATTAATTGTTTGTATATAATATACTGCTTCAGGCACAATATTGCCAAACGTAGTACTTGTGGCAATTCCACTGAATATAATAGGCTGGCCTTGAACAAACTCTGTAACACTTGTCATTTTAATCAAGTTTGTGCCGAATGTTGTACTTGTAGCAGTAGTTCTGATGATACTTTCTGCAATGTTAAAAGTACTGCCGTCGACAATTTTACTAATATAGTAAGTTGTTCCCGGTTGAATTGCTGAGTCAAAGATTGTTCCACTAAACACAACTGGATTTAATGGTACTAGACTCGTTGTAGTTGTTGCCACAGTATTAGTTGTTCCGCCAACTGTTGTTGTTGTCGTTAGCGTAACTTTATTTGTAGATACTGTGAAGTTATTTGCGTCGATAATATCGTTAATGTAATAGCTAGTTCCTAAAACAACGCCACCCAATGCTACGCCAGTAAAATCAATATCAATATTTGGTACCATGTTTGCTGTTGGGGCTTTAATGTATCCAGAATATCTTGGATAAGTCATTAGTTGTGATCCGCTTGCTATTGTTGATAAGTCGATTGGGTTTCCAGATAATTCTGCAGATATTTGAATAAGATTATTAACATAGTCAATGTCAACAATATAGTATTCATATCCTGGAGTAATATTAAAAGGCCCTTCTCCAAATGTCACTTTCATGTTTAGCAATAAACTTGCTGTTGGTACAGCAATAGTGTTTATTACTCCGCCTACTGTTGCCGTAACAACAACAGTATCAGTTGATGTTGCAGTTGCAGTTGTGGTATAATATGTAGGAATAAACTGCACTGCTTGGTTAACATACCAAGTACTTACATCACTTCCAGATACTAGTGTTAGTAAGTTATTGGCAGGAGTTGCATTGTAGGTCGATGCTACTACTTCTACTGGGTCGACACTTTCTTTTAATACTAGTGCTGTTTTAGCAGAAATACCATTTGAGTCTACTCCTGATGTAATATTATAATAAGAGATAAATCCGTATTGGCCAGCTCCTGTGCCGGATTGTACAAATACACGCATGCCTAGATAGTTATAAAGTCCCTGATCAGTAGGCGATAATGTAATAGTATTAGAGTTGCCGTCTTGTGCTGTATTTGAACTATTTGCGTATCCTGCGCCGCCTGTGTAGCCATTGCTGTCGGTTGTAATCCTAGCATTAAAAACTGCTCGACTTCGAGGTTCGTCTCCGGATAATATTGCGCCGGCGCCGGCTCCGACAACTTGATAGTTTGCATATGCTGTAAATCTATTAGTGGTTGTTTCAAGATAAAAATCTGGCAATGGGTCTGTTCCCGATATCTCTACTTGAGATCCATAAATTATGGAGTAAGTGTTCAATAGTGGAGCATTTGCACCTTGCGGGAAAAATTTATAAGTTAAAGTATTATTAACACCTGTTGAGTCGCTAATAGACATCCATACTCTATACCATCCGGCTACTAGAGTTTTTTGAGCACCGTATTGAACTGGGAATGTTCCGCCGTTAGCACTATTTGTAAGACTAGTTCCGCTGTACGGTGTCACTGTATGACTAGAAACATTATAGTTAATGCCACTAGTTACTGTTGTAGTTCCCGAGAATATTGCCTGAATGTCAACGCTTGCTGATGTTCCTGCATATACATACATGCTTAGTGTGTATGATTGATTGCTTCCAGAAGGCACAGTACCAGATGTTGCTGAAATTGTGGAAATGCCGGTGCCTGCTAAGTTGCCTACAACAATAGTTAAATCGTTAATAGTATCTCGGCCACCAAGTAGTGATCCAAGGATTTTAATATTATTGCCTGTTTGATATAATGATCCAGGTGATCCTGCACTTACTGTCACCACATACGCAGTAGGAGTTACTACAATATCAAATGTTGCCCCGGTGCCCGGAGCACCGTCTTGGGTTACTCCGCTTATGTTAGTATACGTATAGCCGGCCGGATTGATCAAAATACTTTGTTGAATATATCCGGCTCCTGGAGTTGCTGTTGCACCGGTAAGTAACCATGCTTCGGTATACCCTGTAGGAGCAGTATTATTCTTAGTAAATGACAAATTAGCATCATTAGTCCAGGTGCTAAGAAAATCATTACTATACTTTAACATGTTAGTTGTAGCACCATAGTATGCAGATCCTGCATTGGTATAGTTTAATTTTAATAGTTGGTCTGTTGTACCAAATGCACTAGTGACTTCTGCCTGAACTTGTTGTGATTGATTGTTTACAGTTCCTGTTACTGGAACTTCAGTCAAGTCGTATCCTTCACTTACAACTCCAAATGTACCATAAGAGCTATTACCGTTAGCTGAACGAATGCGGCCTCCTGCTTCTGCAAAATAACCTGCATAGCAATAGTATGAAAACACGCTAATAGCTTCTGTGATGGCTCCTGGTCCTGTACACCATATGCCGATACCGTCGCTGATTACCATAGTGTAATCGTTAGACACAATTGATTTGCTTCCGCCATTATGCAGATAGCCGTCAATTTTAATTCCTGTAGAGCCGTCACCAAATACTGTAACGTTTTGTACATAAGGGCTACGTCGAATAATCCATACGCTAGTATCATTAGGTCCGGTTCCTGGGTCTAAACTAGTGTATGCGCCGCCTGTTGGTCTAGCTGTATCATATTCGTTTACTGCTGAAACTGTTCCCTTTAATCCAAAGAATGACATGTTACGAATAGTAGTGCCGTTTCGCATGTAGAACATGTCTTTTAAACAGTCTCCTGCATAAATCATCATGTTGCCGTTGCCGTTTTCAAAAGTTACCAATTTTCCACTAGCTGTAAATGTTTGAAGTACTCCGTCTACTGTAGCACTTGAAGCAACGTATGTATATCCATTGGCCAATGGATAACCTAAACACATGGTAATAGTAGCAATACTATTAATTTCTTGAGAGAAAGAATATACATATGTATTGGTAGGAATTCCTGGACCGGTGATGGACATTCCTACCATTAGATTTGTAATACTAGTTACGTTGTGCAATACACTACTATCAGTAGTAGTACTACCGGTAAATGTAAATGTTGGAGCATCTTTTATTTGTAATGTAGTACTAGTGATACTGCTTCCTACAACATAATATGTATAACCAGATATTACACCACCAAATGTTGTACTTACATTATTTGAATAGGGGCTAATAAACTGTAAAGGCATTTGGTCTGTTAGTCCAACAGTACTGTTAACAATCATTAAGTTTGATGTTAATGGATTATTAGTTGGTGCAACTGTTTGACTGCAATACAACGTTTTACTTGTAGCTGGTTGTACCACTGCGCTACGTAGTTCGTCTCCGATGATTGATACGTTTTCAGGAACAATAATTGGAAGTTGTTCATTATATGTTCCAGTTTTAACGTAGATACTTGCTGATATACCAGTATTAGATCCTGGCAATCTGTAGGTATTTTTATCAGCCAATGCTGTTGTAATGATACTCATTAGACTAGACATTTCTTCTGGAGCACCAAACTCTGGAATCAATTGGCTGTTAAACACTTGGTCAACAACACTATTAGCAGGAACGCTATTGATTGCTTGATAATTAGTTAGCACTGAGTTAGTAATAACGCTTTGCATTAATGCTAACAAATAATTAAGTGAAGGAACATAATAAACAACAGATGATTCAACTAAACTGTTTATAAGTTGTGTTTTACTGCCGTAATAGAAGAACGACAATGCCGCCGCGACAGTTTGACTGTTGCCGCCGCGTTTCATATCGTAAATTATTGCGTCAACAATTCTCTCAGCATCGCGTTGTGCATGTATTGGATCCCATAGTGAATCTTGACTAAATGGGCTAATGTTACTAGCTGTTTGATATTGCATCCATTGATACATTTCAGCAATCATATACGCTTTATTGGCTTTTAATGACTGTACTGCATTAATGTAATAGAGCCCTTGACTAATAGTATCACAGGCATATCTAATAGATTGCCATGGTTGGTCCCACGTAACGCCGTATGTAGAAACATCAGTACCTGAATCTGAGTCAACGTAATATACTGCAGGTACTACGTTTATTTTCCTCCAGTTAGGTACATCTGTTGTTACACCTAGTACATATGTATCTTCACCGATTGAAGTAGATTGTGGTCGGCCATTATTAAAAGTTCTTAAGTCGCCTTGTGTAGTTAACGCATTATTTGGATCGTGGGCAACTAATAAAGTCCACACATTACTTGTAGAAGTAGGACGGGTTGATAATAATGCCTGGTGTGATGATGTGCAATAATATGTGCCGTTAGCCCATACTACTACATCTCCAACATAATATTGTGCGTTTTCAACCCATCGATTAGTCCATGTTTTGCCTGGTATCAGTACTGACCAGTAAAGAGAGTTTACACCTGCAAAAGTTAATGATTGTTTATTAACTAGTGTACCGGTTGGCGGTGAATTTAATAATACATTATATCCTGTACCAGTACCAAGGACCGGTGTTAATGCACTATATACTATAGATTGTACAGTATCAACAATCCATGAAGTACCACTGCCTGATAATATAGCGGTATTTTCAGTTATTCCTACTCCGCTTAGTACCATACCTGCCGCGAAAGTGCCGGTTACTGTTCCAACTAATGTTAATACATTACCACTTGGTGACTTAACAGTTGTTGTTCCTGTTCCATATGTTCCTGGATCTGCAGAATACAATAACGTAATAGATGTTGTTGTACTTGCAGTGGCAGTTAATGCTGTCCCGTTGTAATTTGTGTTACTATTACCTGCAACAATGTATGTTGTTGATAAACTTGGTGCAACAGACTGAGACGAGATTGCAAATGTTACACGATAAGCCGCAGGGGCCGTTGAGGTATACGAACTAATTGTATAGGCTGTTTGGCCAATTGTAATAGTAGTTGTTCCAGATCCGTACACTCCGGGGTCTGCAGAATACAATAATGTAATAGATGTTGTTGTACTTGCAGTGGCTGTAAATGTTCCGTTATAATTTGTGTTGCTATTGCCTGCAACTGTATAACTAGTATTAATTGCAGGAGCAATAATTTCTGTGGGTATTGCAAATGTAACTTGATAAGTTGCCGGCGTTTTTGTTGTATACGAACTTATAGTAATTGTTGGTCCAGATATTGATATTGCCGCACAAGATGCAGAAGAAATATTAACAGTGGAAACTGTCTGTCCGTTAGTTAATCCGGTTCCGCTAATGTGCATTCCAGGAACAATATTTGCTCCATTGGTTACAAATATGTTTCCGTCTGTTCCTAAAACATATGAAGAAGAAATTGTACCAGTAGTCGGAGCTTGCGAAGTGTCTGTAGTTGCTTCGTATACTGTGCCGCCTTGAGATACAAGATCGCCAGTAAGATATGAAGTACTTTGAACCCAATTGCCTAAGTAGCGATATCCTACGTTAAACAATCCCCATTTTATAGTATCTAGACTAGGTGGTTGTTGGGTAGAGTTAGGATTACCAGTATATGCATTATTTGCTGCCTTACTTACATAAGGTGTACCTCCGTAAATTACCACATCGCCTAGTTGATAGGTTGTTTGTTGTGACCAAGAATAATCAAATTTTTCTCCAGGTATCCACATTGTCCAACTCATCGGAGTGAATAAGGAGTCAGAGTTATATGCTGAGCAACGATAGATGTTTCCGTTAACTTTAACTAAGTCGTTAATTTTGTATCTTGTACCGCTAGTCCAGTCCCCTTTGTAGTCAACCCCAGAAAAATATACTTCCCAAGAAGCCTGATTGGCTTCAAGACCTAGACTAGCTGATCCAGCAGATAAATGGTTAGCAATACACTTGTAAACAATTCCGCCGTACTTTACAACATCATTAAGACCATAGGCAGTATTAGTAGTCCAAGTTGGGTGCCAGGCGTCAAACTCAGTATATTCGTCCCAGTTTGCCGCGTCGGCAAGAAAGGTAGTACTGGTATGAGCAGTCGATGAATAGTAGGCTTTTCCGCCAAATATGACAATATGACCGACGCCGTATGAATAACTTGATTGCCAAGGGCCTACCCAAGTTTTACCATCGAGCATTATAGCCCAACGAGGGAAAACATTATACAAGTCTGTATAAAAATTTGCACTTGAAGTATTTGGAACTAGGCAAGTGTATGCTTTCCCGTCATTGAGAACTATGTCGTCTCGTCCGTATGCTGTAGCAGGAGTCCATGTTCCTGCCCAGTTGTAGCGTAGTCTACCTAGTTTAAATTCTGCTGCCATTTTATATTTTTCCTTATCTCTCTATTACTTATCTGTTTGTTTTTAGCTGACAATTTGATCTTGTGTATATGGGTAAGATTTGTTGATTCTTACCACTAGCTCGCCTTGAGCATTGATGTAGTAATAACAATCTTTACCATCCCAACGATACTGATCAAATGCCAAGTTAGGGTAAGGACGACTATGGTCTGCGGCCAGCCTCCCGTCAAAGAAATCAATACCGTACTCAAAACTTTCAAAGTTATTGTCTGCTGATCCAGGAACGTTTAATGTGATAGTTTCTACATCTTTGATCTGATCAATCTTGCTAAAATACAATATATTATCATCACCTCTGCGAAGTGCATAGAAAAATCTAGGATTGCCTTCACCTAATACTTCGTTTAAACTAATTTCACCGCCAACATAGTAAGTCATAATATATTCCTTTAAATAATCTCAACGTAGCTCATTACAAGATCTAAGCTGTCATCTATACTTGATGAGATTGTGATTGTAGTACTTGCACCTAATACCAATTTCTCGCCACCATTAACTACTCGCAAACTTTGATTTGGTGGAATTAATACATCTTTTATAAAATAAGCAGTGACTGATTGTCCTGCGCCTGCGCCGTTAGGATCAGTTAGTTTAATACTTGCTAACAAAATAGAGTTAGTTAGATTAGACAAACTAAGACCAATTACCGTAGTCTTTGAGCTTGCTCCTGTAGTCAGCACGTCTGTAGGC
>Ga0114975_10003571_pt1 | contig 10350 bp, 9 predicted proteins | sample S_130626_EF_Meta_FD_87031 | JGI IMG/M metagenome (GOLD analysis project Ga0114975, IMG submission 87031) | Freshwater microbial communities from Lake Simoncouche, Canada to study carbon cycling - S_130626_EF_MetaG | ecosystem: Environmental > Aquatic > Freshwater > Lake | place: Lake...
CGCGATTCTTAGCACTAGATTTTAAAAAGTTGATGTATAGGCTTAGTCCATGAGAAGACTTCTAATGGTTTTTACGCTTTCTATTGGCTTTTTATCACCTTCGCTACCAGCAGCTCATGCCGAAGTTGTCACCTTCCCCTGTACTGGCGGGACCTATTCAGTCGAAATGCCTGCTTCTTCAATAACGAAAGATAACGGATGCTCTGGGAATTTAATTATTGATTCATCGGTTAAAGGCATTGGTGACAGAGCGTTTCAGTTCTCAAAAATAACGTCAGTATCTATTCCAAGCTCTGTTACCAACATTGGCGCTGACGCATTTTCATTTAGTGCTCTCAATTCTGTAGTTATCCCTAACTCTGTAACAAGTATGGGTGCGTCTGCTTTTTCAAGTAGCCAAATTACATCGGCTGTAATTTCAAATGCTCTAACAACAATTAGTTATAGCGCTTTTGGTTTTACTAAGAATCTTACTTCTGTAATTATTCCAGTTGGAGTTCAAACTATTGGAGGATCAGCTTTTTGGTTTAGTGGTTTGTCCTCGGTAACTATTCCAAACACCGTTACAACTATCGAAAGCAATGCTTTTACTAGTACAAAACTCACTAAAGTCGATATACCTGATTCGGTGAAAACAATTGGTTACTTCGCTTTCGATTCGAACCCCAGTTTGACTTCAATTACTTATTGCGGTGCACGGGGAGATCTTCCAACCGCACCTACATGCCCACCAGATAGAAAAGCAATACTTGATGCAGCGAATAAGGTTGCAGCTGATAAAGCAGCAGCCGACAAGGTGGTAGCCGATGCTAAGGCTGCAGCTGACAAAGTAATTGCTGATGCAAAAGCTGCAGCTGATAGAGCAGCAGTACAAGCAGTTCAGGATGCAAAGAAATTAACAATTATTTGTAAAAAAGGAAGTACAACCAAGAAAGTTACTGGCGAAAGTCCAGTTTGCCCAAGTGGATATACAAATTCACAGGCTAAGTTCTTAACATTTCAAGCATTTTCAAAATGTAAGCTTTACAAGAAGGACTCTTCCATTGCGGGAATAGCGCTTCTTGATAATGGAATGACATTGAAGTTTTCATATGCAGGCAAATATTCCTCATTTATGGCTTCTGCTGCTTCCTATCAAGATGTTGCATGTACTTTGTCGGTAATGAAGGCTCCGAGTTTTGTTACTTCGCAAATAGACACGACGCGCGCTCTTGATGGATTACAGAAAGCCTCTTGGGGCAAGGTCACCTCATTTTGGACTTACCATCCTGATAATGGTCTAAACATTTCATTTAATACTCTTTAGCGCTCTCTCGACTAAATCTTGAGGATAGAAATTAGCTTCACGATCAAGCTTGGAACCAAGAGGTTAACTCTTACATAATTCAGGATGAAATCTAGGGATATCGTAAGTAGGGGAGTTAGAATATGGCTATGACCCGAGTGCGCAAGATATCGATTTTTGCCTTGCTTCTTTGTATTTCACAAATGTTAAATTCTCCGAGCGCTAGCGCCTTTGATTTATCAACACCATGCGTTAAGGCCACAATCGTCTCAACATATCCACTTCCAACTCCCACTCAGAGCGCAACACCCAAGTATGAGATTAATTATGTCAATACCTGCAATAAGGAAATTTCTTCAATAGAAATTGGAATAAGTAAAAGTCTTGGATATGGCGGGGGATTCCTGAGTTTAGGTGGCGCAGTTAGGAACGTTAAGGCATATGCATATGGATCGGTTACGGTCACATTGTCCTATGCAGCATTTCAATCTTCAAAGATACTTAATTTTGCAGTCAAAGAATCAACTGCTACGGGATCGACAAGTACCGAAACTGCTGTGGAATTTGGTGCAGCAAGTGTTGCGAGTGCAATACCGGAGGCGACTACTGCAGTCCCCAACTCAGGGATAGCTGCATCTAGCGGAGATAATTACACCCAGAATCTAAACGGCTTAATATTCACTTGGCCAAAACAGGTTTATGCCCCACAGTCAGCCGAAGAGTCGAAAAATGCGAAAATTGTAATGAATTTTGATAATCAATCTGGTAAGGATTTGTATTACATCGGCTGGACGCTCAAAACAATAAAAGACGACTTTGTAGCAAATTTTAAACAACCACCCGTTTTTGCTATGAAACTGGCTGTGAAAAATGGGACGAAGGGAACGATTGAAACAGATTTGATTTATACATATTTCTTGAACGTAACCGGTCCGGTTAGTTACACGATGAATTTGTGTAAGACGGTATCCCTATTAGAATCTGAAACATGTGTTGACAGCGCATTCCCATTAACTTTTGTTACTACAAAACCTGGTCCTTCAGCAGCCAGTGCAGCAGCCAGTGCAGCAGCCAGTGCAGCAGCAGAGAAAGTTATTGCAGATGCCAATGCTCAAGCTGCAAAAATAATTTCGGATGCCAAGGCCGCTGCAGACAAAGCCACTGTTGCAAATAAAACAACCATCACCTGCGTTAAAGGAAAAGTAAGCAAAAAAGTAACCGCTGTCAACCCTAAATGCCCTGTTGGGTATAAGAAGAAATAAGTAGCAAGCTTAAAACTTTCCAGTGAAGACTAAACCTCCACGCGGGACACTACTATTTCTTATCTTCGCGCACCTTTATGACAATCTCGCGGATTCCAAAGAGTGCGAATACGACTATCGCAAGGATGAAGCCATCAAATAGTGATCTTGGAACAGATTTTGCAGTCGATAGAATATAAGCATCAGGTGCAAAGTGCAGGACAATTGCAATAGCTCCATATATAAAGGTATTGCGCCAATGTTTTTCAACTATTGAGAAGAATAACTTTGCAGTAGAGATCGCATATGGCACGGCAATGGCAAAAACAATCGCCATATAAACGCTGGGATTAACACCGTATTTTTCAAAGGTCTTATCCACTGCCACTGTCTTGATAACTCCCCAGACCAAGACGATGGCGATCCACCAGCGCTCAACGAGCTTTTGGTGCTTTTCTGACTTGAGCCAGGTTGAGATCTGCATCTAGTGAGCGTACGGGAGATTGGAAGAAGTTGGGTGCCTACGCTGGCAACTAGCCTTGGGAATGAAATTCTCAGCTTTATGGTTTTAAATAGGGCTTACCTAACCCGCCTCCTAAAGGGGCGGATTTCCTAGAAAGGGAAATTAGTGCGCAGTTCAAATCCTGTACTAAATCGTTCCAACCGTGGTTTTGCTCAAATGGATGCAGCACACCTGGATAACGATTCGCTTGAATCTACATATGCAGCACCAGCAGCATCATCACTTCGCACCGGTCGTTTGACTATGGACGATGTCGTAATGCGTACTGCAACTTTATTTGCAGTCTTGATTGCAGTCGGGGCATTTGCATGGGGCGCTAACAACCCAAGTTTGGCACTTGTTGGATTCCTCGGTGGTTTTGTACTTGCGATGGTAAATATTTTTTCAAAGAAAGTTCGTGTTCCACTGGTTATTGCATATGCAGTAGCACAGGGGCTTGCGCTGGGAACAATTAGTCGCATTTACAACGAGGCTTACTCAGGCATTGTTGGCCAAGCAGTTATCGGAACGCTCTGTGCTTTCGGTGGAATCTTGGTGGCGTACCACAGTGGCAAGATCCGCGTAACACCTAAGTTCACACGCATCATGCTTGGTGCGCTAATGGGCTACTTCGTATTTGGAATCATCACCATGTTCACTGGTTTCCCTGGTGGATCAACTGGATTACTTATCGCTGTTGCCGGTGTTGCACTCGCTACTTTCTTCTTGGTTCTGGATTTCGATCAGATCGAGCGCACAATTGCTGCTGGTGCTCCACAAGAAGAGTCATGGCGTTTGGCATTTGGTTTGATGGTAACAATTGTTTGGCTGTATATGGAAGTTTTGAGATTACTCTCAATTCTTCGTAGATAGCAAAAAGATATTAGCTAGATTGCCCGAGTTGCGAAGCCCGCGTCTCGGGCAATTTTGTTGCAACAAATAACGCGATAAACATAAGTCCTGCGCTGACTGCGAAAGCAGGACGGAAGCCGTAATGATCGGCGATAAAACCAAGTGCAATAGGCGCAACCATAGCTCCGGCATCGCCAGACATCTGGAATAAAGCGATTACTTGACCGCCCTTGCCTTTCATAACATCGCCGACAATTGCTGCTGTTGATGAAAGGAATATTGATCCAAAGGCGCCGATAACCATTGAAAGGAGAAACATCCATGGATGAATAGTTCCGACAAGTACAAGAACCGAAATTGCGAGAAGCGATGTCCCCATTAGCGCCGAGAACTTTCGCCCTCTTGAATCAGAGAGGCCGCCAGCTTTGATTAAAAGTAGACCCTGAATTACTGATGAAATAGTGAAGCCAAGACCAAGATAGCCAGCAGTTGATTTCATCTCTTCCACCATAAATAGCGGCAAGATAGAGCGAGACATTCCAAACAAAACTGATGCGCTGCAGAATGAGATAGTTAAGGCAATCAGATAAGGCTTATTTGAGAGCGCTTCACGAATTGAGCCTTTCTCTTTCGCACTCTTCTCGGTCGGGCGTGCAGCTAGTACCGAGTTACGAAGTAAAAAGCCTCCGGCGGCGCTTGAAAGAACTAATAGAACCGCATAAACAATTAACGGTGCGCGTAGTGAAATTGCAGTTAGGAATCCACCAATTACTGGACCGGCCATCATTCCGACTAGGAAACTGCTGTTATAAAGTGATTGTGCGCGGGCACGTTTAGAGTCATCGGTTGCGCGCAAGATAATTGAACCTGCGGCAACTGAGAACATAGATGAGCCAAGGCCGCCAGCTGCGCGGAAGATGAGCAGTTGTTCGTAAGTTTGAGCGAACGCGGCTGCAAAGGATGAGATTGCTACGAATCCGACGCCAATTGTGTATACGAGTCTTTCACCGAATAGATCAACGAGTTTTCCAGAAATAAGACCACTGGCAAAACGAGCAAAGGCGAATGCGGAAATGATTGAGCCGACTTGTGCATTATTTACGCCAAAGGATCGCGCAAAGAGCGGCAAGGTAGGTGCGATGATTCCAAAGCCGACAGCAACAAAGAAAGAGGCAAAGACAAGAACACCAACCTCTCGCGGAAATTCCGCGAAGGGGTTAGTGAACTTATGCTTAACAGTTTTGGTCAATTAAATTAACCGAGTGACTCGCCTGCTGATTCTTCGCGAGCTGCTGCGTAATCTTTATTGGTTCGCAGTGGAGTTTCACGGAGCAAGAGGGCTAGCAAGAATCCAATCACAGTGATTGGCGCTGCAGTGTAGAAGACGACGTGGAATGAGCTAACAAAAGCATCAAGCACTGTTGTCTTGATTACTGGCGGGAAGGTCTGAAGAGCTGCGGTATTGCTTTTAATTGTTTCAAGTTTGGTCGTATCAAATCCGGCAAGAGCACTTGGATTTGTCGTCGCTAAATTCTTGAAGTTTTCAGCTATGTAATGACCTAAGCGATTTGTAAGGATTGTTCCGAAGATTGCGGTACCAAATACGCTGCCGAGTGAACGGAAGAAGGTATTTGAGCTCGTCGCGACGCCCATATCTTTGAAATCAACTGCATTTTGCAGTGCAATCACAATTGTCTGCATAGATAGACCCAGGCCAGCGCCAACCATAATTGCGTAGATAGATAGCTGCCAGAACGGTGTTGTGGCAGAAAGTGTTGACATCAACAAAATACCAACGGTCATAACCGCAGTTCCGATAATCGGGAAGCGCTTGTAATGGCCATGCTTGGTGATTGCTTTACCGCTATAGATTGAAGTTGAAACTATTCCGAGCATAAATGGGATCAATTTTAAGCCAGCTTCTGTTGCGGTATCGCCTTTAACCACCTGTAGGTAGAGAGGCAACATAACGATCGCACCGAACATTCCAGCACCAATAATGAAGCCAAGTGCAGATGTAACGGAGAAAGTGTGATTCTTAAAGAGAGATAGAGGCAAGATTGGTTCTTGCGCTTTTGATTCCCAGAAGAGGAAGATCACAGCAAGTGCTATTCCACTGAATAGATAAGTAAGAGTTGTTGAGTTACCCCAACCGCGCTCAGGTCCATAGATAGAAACTGCGAGCAGCGTGGCAGAGACTGCGGCAACCATAAGGAGTGCACCTAAATAATCAATCTTGTGATCGCGCTTTACCTTTGGGATATGCAGAACAGCTGATGTAATGGCAAGTGCTGCAATACCGAATGGCAAGTTGATGTAGAAGATCCAGCGCCAACCAGTTACACCAAGAATAGTTGCGTGGTCTGAGAAGAATCCGCCAAGCAAAGGACCTGCAACAGATGAGAGCCCCCAAACAGCACCAAAGTAACCTTGATAGCGACCGCGTTCACGTGGCGGAACAATGTCACCGATAATGACGAAGGTAAGTGCCATAAGGCCGCCTGCGCCAAGTCCTTGAATCGCGCGGAAACCAATTAGCTCGGTCATATTTTGTGATGCGCCAGCTAAGAAAGAACCAATTAAGAATGTAACGATTGCGAATTGAAAGACAATCCGGCGACCATAAATATCAGAAATTTTTCCGTATAGCGGTGTAGATGCAGTAGAGGTAAGCAAATAAGCGGTGACAACCCATGTGTAATGGTTAAGACCATTAAAATCTTCAACAATGCTCTTAAGTGCCGTTGAAACAATGGTCTGATCAAGGGCTGCCAAAAGCATGCCAGTCATTAGACCGCCAAGGATGACCATGATCTCTTTGTGGGTATGTTCTTTTACTGGACCGTGGTTGGACATCGCGGGACCTCTTCCGGAAAACGCTAATTTTTTAATGCAATAAGTTATGCAATAGAGGTAAGTTTAGTCCGTGAAATCAGTATTAGCCGAAGATCTTGTCAAAACCTATCGAAATGGCGCTGTTCGTGCCTTAGATCACTTATCTCTTGATGTTGAAGAAGGCACTGTGTTAAGCGTGCTTGGTCCAAATGGTGCCGGAAAGACAACTTGTGTGCGCATTCTGGCAACTTTATTGAAACCAGATTCTGGTCGTGCGATGGTTGGTGGAATAGATGTAATTAAGCATCCCGATAAGGTCCGTGAAGTAATTGGTTTATCAGGCCAATATGCAGCAGTTGATGAGATCTTAACTGGCTGGGATAACTTAGTGATGTTTGGCCAGCTCTATCACTTAGGTAAGAAAGCATCGATTGCTCGTGCCGAAGAGCTATTGGAAAGATTTTCGCTGACCGATAGCGCAAAGCGCCCTATTAAAACTTACTCCGGTGGAATGCGCCGCCGTCTTGATTTAGCAGCTTCCCTAATTGTTAAACCAAAAGTTTTATTCTTAGATGAACCAACTACTGGCCTTGATCCACGTGGCCGCCAAGAAATGTGGAGCGTAATTGAAGAACTAGTTAAGGGCGGTGTCACATTGCTTTTGACTACTCAGTATTTGGAAGAAGCAGATCAGTTAGCTGATGAGATCGCAGTGATTGATCATGGCAAAGTTATTGCCCGTGGCACATCTGATGTGCTGAAGAAGCAAGTTGGCGGAGAACGTTTAGAAATCGTTGTTGAGGCGCAGAATATAACTAAAACTATGGAAGTTGTTGCAAGTGTCAGTGGTAATAAGGCAACACTGGATGAAGGTCTGCGCATGATCTCTGCCCCAGTTTCAACTGGTGCAACTGCGCTGATTGAAACACTTCGTTCGCTCGATGCTGCAGGTATTCATCCTCTTGATGTGGGTCTAAAGCGTCCATCGCTAGATGATGTTTTCTTATCTCTCACCGGCCATGCTGCTGAAGAGAAGACGGAAGAAGTTGAAACTACAGGACGTAGAAAGAAGGCAAAAAAGTGAGCGCCTTTAAGGATACGATGATTATTACCCAGCGCCAGCTTCGTTTATTAACGCGCGTTCCAGAAGTTTTAATCTTCTCAACCATTCAACCAGTAATGTTTGTTCTCTTGTTCCGTTATGTATTCGGCGGATCAATCTCTACTGGTCAGCCAGGTGGATATGTTCAACTTCTTATGCCGGGAATCTTCGTGCAGACAGTTGCCTTTACCTTGGCCGGAACTGCATCGGGACTTGCTGAAGATATGAAGAAAGGTTTAATCGATCGCTTTCGATCGCTACCAATCTCGCAATCTGCACTTGTTTTAGGGCGCACACTTGGGGATTCCCTACTAAATATCGTTGTTCTTGCAGTTATGGGAGCAGCCGGCTATTTAGTTGGTTGGCGACCAACTTCTGGAGCGCTCAAAGTTGCAATCGGTTTCGTCTTTCTATTGTTATTTGGTTACGCACTTTCTTGGGTTGGAATCTTTGTGGGACTTTCAGCTAAAGATGCGCGCGTTGTTCAAAATGTTAGCTTTATCGTGACCTTCCCGCTGACCTTCTTATCTAACGCCTTTGCACCAACAACTGGCATGCCACGAGCGCTGCAGTACTTCGCCGAATGGAATCCAGTTTCGACCATGGTGGCTGGTTGCCGCGAGCTATTTGGTTTGAAGAATCAATTTGGTGCAACTGCAGGTTCTTTTCCAAGTGAAAACCCGTTGCTGACATCATTTATCTACATGATCATCATTATGGCGATATTTATCCCAGTAAGCGTTAGAAAATATAAGCGCTCAGCTGATTAATATTGAAAAGTTAGTGAGATTCGCGGGCGATAAATTCGCCGCTAGATCCAACTAAGAAATCAAGGTCGCAACCTGTATCTGCCTGCATGACGTGGTCGATATAAAGTTTCTGCCAGCCGCGTGCTGATTTTGCAAAGCCATCAACGGTTGCAGTATTTGGTTGGCGTGCGGCAAGTTCAGCATCTGTTATATCGATATTTAACGTGCGCGCTTGCACATCTAATTCAATAAAATCACCGGTTTGCACAAGACCAAGTGGGCCGCCAGCAGCTGCTTCTGGGGCGACGTGTAATACAACGGTGCCATATGCAGTTCCACTCATTCGACCATCACAAATACGCACCATGTCACGAACGCCTTTATCGAGCATCTTCTGTGGCATCGGCATATTAGAAACTTCTGGCATTCCGGGATAACCCTTGGGTCCGCAGCCACGTAGAATCAATACTGAGTTTTCATCGACATCAAGTGCCGGATCATTAATACGGGCTTTGAAATCTTCGATGCTGTCAAAGACCATCGCTTTGCCGCGGTGCTTTAATAAATTAGCACTTGCTGCAGCTGGCTTAATGACTGCGCCAAGTGGAGCTAAGTTGCCACGCAAAACGGCAATTCCCGCACTTGGTTGCAACGGCTCTTTCCGCGTGCGAATAACGTCTGTGTCATAAATTTGCTCTTCAGATAAGCCTTTGACTAAAGGTGTTCCCATTACGGTAATTGCCTTGGGATCGAGCAAATCTTCAAGTTCCTTAAATACAGCGCGCAAGCCACCTGCGCGATGGAAATCTTCCATCAAATATTTGCCGGCAGGTTGGAGATTAACCAGCAGTGGAACGCGAGAGCCAGTGAGATCAAAATCATCGAGAGTTAGATCAATCCCTAAACGGCCAGCAATTGCGAGCAAATGCACGACTGCGTTTGTTGATCCACCGATTCCAGCTAAAGCAACAATGGCATTTAAGAATGAACCCTTAACCATGATGTCACTTGGCTTTAAACCTTCGTGCACCATCTCAACAATGCGACGACCGGATTCCTGTGAATACTGCAGCAAGCGACTATCTGGCGCTGGAGTACCTGCAATGCCGGGCATAACCATGCCGAGTGCTTCGGCCATAATTCCCATAGTCGATGCGGTGCCCATAGTGTTGCAATGGCCACGGCTGCGAATCATCGCCGACTCTGAATCTAAGAACTTTGCCTCACTAAGTTTTTTAGCGCGAACTTCTTCGCTCAATCTAAATACATCTGTGCCACAACCAAGTGGTGTTCCCTGGAATGTTCCGGTCAACATTGGACCACCTGGAACAACTAGCGCTGGAATATCAACTGAAGAGGCAGCCATTAATAATGAAGGAATTGTCTTATCGCAGCCACCGAGCAGAACAACGCCATCGATTGGATTAGCTCGGATCATTTCCTCCGTTGCCATGGCAGCCATATTGCGCCATAACATCGCAGTTGGGCGGACCAAGGTTTCACCAAGTGAAACTGCTGGCATATTTAGTGGAACACCGCCTGCTTCCCAGATACCGTTCTTAACGTGCTCCATGATTTCATTTAAGTGAGAGTTACACGGAGTTAAATCTGATGCGGTATTTGCGATTGCGATATGTGGGCGACCATCAAAGGCATCTTTTGGTAAACCACGGCGCATCCATGCGCGGTGAATAAATCCATCACGATCTTTACCGCCATACCAATGGGCGCTACGCATCAAAAGCTCCTCAAATCGCATACTTTCAACCTAGATAATGTGTTGA
>Ga0114975_10003572_pt1 | contig 10350 bp, 9 predicted proteins | sample S_130626_EF_Meta_FD_87031 | JGI IMG/M metagenome (GOLD analysis project Ga0114975, IMG submission 87031) | Freshwater microbial communities from Lake Simoncouche, Canada to study carbon cycling - S_130626_EF_MetaG | ecosystem: Environmental > Aquatic > Freshwater > Lake | place: Lake...
AGAGAGCTTGATTATTTACAATTAGATAAGATGAAATGCTATTTTTTAAAGGATAATTCAGAAGAAGAATTAATACAGTATTTTCATCTTATTTATAAGAGTTGTGATAATTTTTCTATAATAAAATCAAGTACTGAGAGAAAGGAAAAATCCAATAAAAATCAAAATAATACACATAATAAACTTACTATTATTACACCATGTATACGCCCAGATAATCTCGTAAAAATAAAAGAAAGTATTGATTTTGACTACGTAAACGAGTGGATAATAGTTTATGATGGGACAAAAATTTCTTCTTTACCAAATACAATTGAAAAACATGATAAAATTAAAGAGCATATATTCAAGGGTGAAGGAATTAGTGGTAATCCACAACGCAATTTTGCGTTGGAATTAATAGAAAGTTTTGACACATATCTTTATTTCTTGGATGATGATAATATTATTCACCCTGATTTATATGATTTATTAGATACTATTGAGTCAGGTAAAATGTATACATTTGACCAGTCTAGACCCAAAAACGTTTATCCTTATAAAACCTTCCTTCCAGGGAACAACATAGAACTATTTAATATTGACACTGCCATGTTTTTAATAGATTTTAATCTATGCAAGGATATACGTTGGATTCCTGATAAGTATAATGCTGACGGACATTATATCAAGGAATGCTACGAAGTCAATAAAGATAACTGGGTCTATGTAAACAAAACTATGGCTTATTATAATAAGCTTGTCTAATGATTTTTAAAACAAATATAAAAGCAACTCCCGTTTATTAAGTAGCGGTCCATCATAATTAATACATTATCATGGAACTTTCCCAAAATCAAACTACTCAACTTATGAAGCGTTTTCCTGAGTTTGAACTTTCCTATGAAACGATTTCCCATAAGAAAGTTTCACCAAAATACGATATTTGTATGGCTATACCTACAGGGAAGAAATGTTTCGCATGGTTTACTTATCATAATGACCATGATGTTTGTTACTTGTTGGATTTAAATAGAGAGAAGAAAATTACAAAATCAACTGTTATTCAGACAGGATTTGATAGGAGTTTATCGTTGGGAACTATTGTCTATGGTACGTGGATCAAAGAGCAAAGCTTGGGCAAAGAACAGGGTTCGGGCAAAGAAGAAAAAGAAGGTACCCCCGAAAATCAATGGTTCGTAATTGAAGATATTATGTTTTATAAAGGAATCCCAATGAAGAAGTGTGGTTTTACTGAACGTCTTGCGTTTATCGCAGAATTAATGGGACAACTCAAACAAGAATTCCGTAAACCAACAGATACTGTTTTTGTCTTGCCAATGTTATGGCAGGTTGAATTAAAAGAGTCTATGGAAGACTATCCTACTACTATTCCTAGTGAGGTTACCGATTCAGTTTATTACCAAGTTCATCATATTCAATACAGAAGTTGTGGCGAAATTATGCCCTATTTGAATGTCAATATTAATAAAAAGATTGGTGCTAGTGAGCCAAAGAAATCTGTGTTACCATTGCTTATGCATGACAACACGAAGTTGCGTATGGATTTCACAAAACCACAATATAAATATCCTACCGTATTTAGAGTAATGGCTGATTTACAATTTGATATTTACCACCTTTTTGCATATGGGAAAGATAATCAACCTATCTATTATAATATTGCATATATCCCGAATTTTAAAACAAGCGTTACGATGAATGGCTTGTTCAGGAACATTCGTGAGAATAAGAATCTGGATTATATTGAGGAGAGTGATGATGAAGATGATTTTCAAAATATGAATATAGATAAATATGTTCATATGGAGAAGGTTTTATTGATGGAATGTGTGTTTAATAATAAGTTTAAGAGGTGGACACCTATGCGAGTTGTAAATGCTAGGGAAAAAATAGTTCATATTGGGAAATTGGCTAATTATTAGAAACCTCCTAATTTTACATCTTTGCAAATTTAAAACGCTTATTAATTATATAAATAAACCCACCTCCCTTTTGTGAATGATCCATCTTTTATAATTCCGTGCCATTTATTTTTCTCATCTGTTACATAAAATTTTGTATTGTCATATTGGTCTTGTTGAAGACGAATGCCGCTAATCGTAGTAGGGGATTCTGATATAAACTTAAAATATATACACTCATTTCGGCTTGGTATTTCCATTCTGCATATTCTATTTTGCCAATTCAGGGTTTCGTATAGATTCGTCTTGACAGGATTTTCTCCGTTTCGTAAATAAATGACATGGGACATGTTATATATAAAAGTTACTTTGTTGTTTATAAAATTTATAAACATTTTACTTTCAATTTTTTATTTTGTTATGTGCGTTTTAAAATTGCAAATGTGTAAAAAATAGCTACTTGGTTCCCTTCTCAACAATAACCTCTTTTAATACATTTTTCATAATTTTATCAATATCTTTCTCTTCTTCCTCTCTAGAATAAGAACCAAGAGCACTCAGTGAGATTTTCATATATTCATTGTTTTCAGGTGTATCTAATGTCTTAAAATCAGGATTTTGCTCTTGCCACGCAGGTAATTGTTGCAGATTCTTACGAGCTATTTTCTTTACTACCTGTTTTAAAGTACTCTTTTCATTGCTTTCTTTCTCCCAAACGTCCTTATCTTTGATATAAACAGTTTCCCTTTTTATATCAGTGCAATGAAGTGGACGCTCATGGACATCTAATTCCTTTAATTTATTAATAAAGATACGTGAAATGCCTAATACGTAACCCAATTTTCCAGTGGCTTCTAAGTCAGATACTTCTAATCTGAGAGAATCTATAAAATCAGTAATACTAATAGCATCCTTGCATTGTTCATTGAGAAACATATTTAGATTGAAGTTATTTTGGACGTTTTGGACATTCTGTATGTTGTTTGTGACATGGGGTTTCTGAGATATTTCTATAATTTTATTTTGTAGTTCTTTATTCTGTTTTTGAACATCGTTATTTTGCTTTAAAATTTCCATAATTAAATCATTAGAAGTTGTGTTATTAGTTGATTCCAATGGCGTATTACAGTTTTTGCGATGGTTACATAAACTAGAAGCATGCTTATACTCTTTTCCACAGTCACAAATAAATTTATCCGTTGTCGTTTGTTCACCTGCATTTCGCTTATGTTTTTTTGTAGCCAGATGTGCTATCCAATTACTATTTTTTGTTGCATTAAAATTACAACTTTTGCACCAGAACTCGTGTGGTAAACTCGGCATTTTTTTATTAGGATTTATTAGGCATTTTTTCCGAACGTCACAATCTTGATTTTTTATATTTTGAATCATTACGATAATATATCATAGATTGATATTTATTTTTTTGGGCATTTTCCGCATTTTTTTATTCGCCTAAAGAAAAAATGCCGAACATATTGGGCATAAAAGTATTTAAAACCTTATGCTGCGCATATTTGAATGATTTTTTTGGTATTTAAAGCTTCCGAATGCATAACCAAAAAATCAGAGACCCTTTGCAAATTTTATTTTCATAAAAGTAAAAACGGACAAAAATAAATGTCCAAAAACAAATTCGATCCCGATTTCTTTATCCTGTTTTTCTAAGGGTTTTAAATAATTATTATAAAACTATTTAATTGGCGCTTTTCCTAATAATTAGGCCCTTTTCCTAACGCTAACGTTTTTGATTTTATTTATAAATATTTATTACCATTATAAATAATATATATCCAATTATTATTTTGGGCGTTTTTTCTATTAGGAAAAGGGCCTAATAAAAAAATGCCAATAATATTGCGCATAAAAGTATTTAAAACCTTATGCTTCACACTTTTTAATGATTATTTTGGTATTTAAAGCTTCCGACTGCATAACCAAAAAATCAGAGACCCTTTGTAAATTTTATTTTCATAAAAGTAAAAACGGACAAAAATAAATGTCCAAAAACAAATTCAATCCCGATTTCTTTACCCTGTTTTTCTAAGGGTTTTAAATAATTTTCGTAAAATTATTTAATTAGGGAGACTTTGGATTTCTTTATTATATAGAATAAATATAAATGAAAGTAGGAAATATTGAATACGGAACTTGGAAAAATGGTTCTTCTATATTTAAAGACAGCAACGGTTATTATATAATTGATATCAATAGTAAAGGTGAAGAATATAAAAAATATTTGAAAAACTGGAAACCTACTGGTGATTATGAACCTTTACATTTAGATAAATCAAAGAATAAATGGACTACTCAAAAGAAAAGGGTTACACATAATATAAAATTAAAAAATAAAACAAAAAGATTAAACAGACCATCTCCGCCTTATCCTGCAAATGATTATTGTGGAAAAAATAAAAAGGGCAATGATGGAAATATGTATACATCAACCAAAAATAAACTTGGTATATGTAGATGGGTAAAAATAAAATCAGTGTAATCTTATAAAAAATATTAATTTATCCCGTTTATATAAATGGCAACAGAAAGGAGAAGGAGAAGTAGATTTAGTTATATTATGCATCCCAAAGGTAATCAAAAAACAAAGGTAGTCCCAATTGATGGTGTAATACATGAAGTAGACCCAGTTACATCTGTAAAATATGCGTTATTAAATCCGAGTTTTGAGTCAAATGTACCTACTGCTATGAGAATGAGTTCTGAAAAAGTTATAGCGAAAACAACTGCAGTAAAACCAATTAGATTACTTACTGCGCAAGTGGTAGGAACAAGACCTCGTAAAACAATGATGGATTGGATATTTAGAAGGACACGAAAATCTCCTGGGTTAGACGAGCCAATGTTACCACAATTACTAGCAAAACCAACAAGAATAGGTGGCAAACGTAAAACAGTGAAGAAACGTCATAGAAAATAAAAATCTATATAATATATATAATGTCAGCATTAGGTAATGGTTCTTTAAGTGGAAGTGATTTTAAACAAGGTGGTGTATTGCCTAGTCAAACAACCACTGCAACTCAACCAGTTCCCACACAATATAATAGCAAACTTGTAGGTGGTAAAAAGAAGCGTTTAAGCTCATTACGTTCAACTAAACGATCAGGTTTAGCTGCGTCAACCTACAAAGTACATGGTGGTAAGAGACGTAAATTAAATAAATCCCGTAAGAGTCATAGAAAGAGTAAGAAATGTATGTCTTTTTGGCCATTTTAAACCAATTATTTATAATGTATAATCATATATTATAAATGCCTGGGACTTATGGAATGCTTACTTTTGAAGATTTTGACGCGTTTAAAGATAGAGAAAAAAAAGAGAAAAGGAATGCAAAAAGGGCTTTAGCAAAATCGGAAAGTCAACCTAGTCGTAAAAAGCCAATTTTTAGACTTTCAGAACCAATTCCTGAATTAGAAGAACACCAAAAGTTCAAAGCTAAGGCGAAGTCAAAACTATCTCACGTTGATATAATAACAGAGTATACGGTAAGTTCATCTAATTTTTTAAAAGATATAATCGGTGATAGTAGACGGGATACTAATTTTCAAACAGTAAAACAATTAATAGAAGAGAAATTAGAAGAATCTACAGAGCCAGAAACAACTCCTCTTAAACAAGGGGCTGTTATGTTTAATGAACTTATATTGAGACGATTAGAGAAAATTTCCCAAACTGTTGAAGACGAAACATTGTATGACAAAATGGCAGGATTATTGGGAGGAGACTCATCTAGAATTGTATCTAGATTCATGTCAGAACTTAAAACAGATGGTATTGAAGAGGGACACTACAAACAGTTTTTTGATAGTTTATTTCTTTTGAATACAAAACAAAGTGAATGGCGAACAAAATATTTGTCAGATAATGATAATCCTCAACAATGTTTTGATGCACTAGGTCCTCAAAAAACAAAGGATAAATGTTATTTATGTTGTAACAAATTAACTGAACCTATAGAATGCGAACATTTATTACCAATTATTACAGCATTAATGCATTTTTGGTTAGTAAAACAGGGTAGTTTTCCAAATCTTAGCGAAGCATCCAAGGATTTATTAAAAAAAGAATATGCACGTGCACATGAATGTTGCAATAGAAAAAAAGGTAGTAAAATATTAATAAAATTAATTTCAGAGGGTGGTTCTGGTAAATATCAGGTTGACCAAGATAAGATAGAGGATTTAATATTAAAAATTAACGAAGAATGTTCAGAATTAACAATTTCAAACGAAGAAGAATGTTCAAGTTCTATTATGTTTAAATTTCAAGAAATAGTTAATATAATAAATTCCAATGTTGAAGAATATGGCCCCAATTACTATCCTCTTTTTATAAAATATAAAATTTTATCAGCAATATCAGATGAACACTTTAATGAGATAATAACTACAGGAAGATTAGTTGGTGGTGGACCTAAAAATATTATTGATTCTTTGGCAAATATATTTAAATCTGAATATTTAAATAAAGTTATAATTAACGATATAAAAAAGTATAGTAAAGAAATTGATAGTAACCCCAAAGGGTTTTATAGTCACAAGTCAAAACCTATTTTATTCAATAAAGAAATTAAACAACATAAAACGGATGTAAAACACATGAGAATTTTAAAATATAACAAACCAACCAGACATGGTGGAAAAAACAAAAAGAGTAAAACTAGAACTAGAAAACATAATTAGTAATTTCATTAGTCATCTAATCCAGATAGACCAATTAAGTTAATCAAACATTTGCCCGAGCCTACTCCATGTTTCGTATCAAGCTCATCATCTGAATCATCATTTGCGATTTTACATGTTCCAACTGCATCTGTCTTACTTTTAGGGTCAAATGTGCGCTTCCAGGTCGTGTCATTCTTCCAATCAATAGCCATACCAGTATATGTTTTAGAGTCTATTTCACGAATGCGATAATTGCATTTCTTATAGAATCTTCTACGTTGAGCCCATTGATTTTGAAACAAATCATGAGAATCCACAATATCCACTATGATGGGATTCTCATGTTTTACACGCAATATACGTCCTACAGATTGTGTAATATCTGTTTTAGGTGTAACCATAACTAATGTTGAAAGTGATTTTATATCAAGTGCCTCCGCCGCCATAGCATAAGTAGCTAATACAATCTGTTTTGTTTCAGTCTCTTGTAAGTTCTTTTGTTTCATTCCACCCACATAATAACCTACGGGTGCAATATTGCGATAAGTTATTCCATCATATAAATATGAAAGAAGCGACCGATTATGACACAATATCATGATTTGGTTATCAGGCTCTTCTTCTACCAAATCCTTAATAACTTTTATAATAAAATCACTGCGAGGACCAAACTCACACAATTTTGTTATCATGGTACTATATTTGGCTGTACCACGAAAATCTACTTCTACCTCTTTAAATTCGGGGTCGTTGGTTTGATAACGGATTGCCCGAACAGATACTAAGTCATCATCTTCGCGTTTTTCAGTATAAATCTTTTCACCAATAAACATGTAAAGAACCTTTGTCAACTTATCTTTACGGTCAACAGTCGCAGAAATACCAAGCATATATGGTGTAATTGTCTTAAATAGGGTTCTAGAAAACTGTTCGCTACCAATGCGATGCACTTCATCAATAATTGTTAGACCAAAACAAGAGAAAGTTTCAATGGGATATTCTTTATCATATAGCGTTTGAATCATACCAATAACAATATCATTTCCCTCAACATCAAATACCGAACCCTGGATTTTACCTACTTTGGCGCCTGGGAGAAATTCATTGATTCGGTCTATCCATTGGTTCATTAAGAATTCTTTATGAACAATAATAAGTGTCTTTTTTTTCAATAGCGAAATAATTTTTAATGCAAGAACCGTTTTACCTCGTCCGCAGGGAACTTCCAGTATACCACCATTACCCTTTTGTTCACTTTCACAGCATATGGGAGAATTTACATATTTCATATAAACATCAACAATTTTATCTTGGTAATCACGTAGAGGTTTAGGGAATGAAACATCTATATCTTCGCCCTCACCTATTTCGGACTTAGAAGGAATACCATAACGTTGAATTCCATAAAATCTGGGTAAATACATTTTATTGGCGTTTTCACGGAATACAGGGAACACGGTGTTTTCACCAGCACCAAAAGCATTTCCCATGACAACAGGTTTTACAAATAGGTCTTTGCGAAGAAATTCTTCATCCTGTTTAGATATAATACTTTTTGGAATAGTGTAACCCTTTTTACCCAAATAAGATTGAGAACGAATAATGTTTTTGTATTCTTCGTTAACAACAAATTCAGTAGACTTAGGGGGTGGAGGTGTTATATTTTTCTTTTTGGTAAAGAACTTTCGCTTATACATTGGCTAGTAATATATACAATATTGTTTATATATTATTTATTAATTCTATTTAGGATGTTTCAATTTTCTAGGGAGGAGTTGTCGTCTAAGATAGCCAACCTGTTGTTTTTTTAAATTATAACATAATAATCATTTGTAAATTAGGAGGGTTTAGAAGGGAACCTTGGTTCCCTTCTGAAAAAATATAATGTTATTGTATAAATGAATATTCCAAACGTTTTCAAGTCATTTTCCCAATTGGAAATCATATTGTTGGTTATCTTTATTATATATATTGTTTTACCCATTCAAACACCTGGTTTCTTGGCTGGAGCAATTGATTCATCTTTAGGTATGTTAAGTATTTTCATTATCACAGTATATTTGTTTTTCCACGTAAACCCTATTTTAGCAGTTGTTTACATCTTTGTTGCCTATGAATTATTGAGACGTAGTGCAAATAAGACTGGAGGTGTAACATTGATTCAATATACACCTACACAAGCAAGAAAGGATTCTGAATTGAAGGCAATGAATCCTCCTCGTGCTGAGACATTAGAAGAGCAAGTTATTCAAACCATGGCTCCTATTGGACATAGTGACCCTAGTATTTTTACATCAAGCAGCTATAAACCAGTAGCTGATAATATTAAGAATGCTGCGACATATTAGAAGCGAATAGTAGATTACTTTATTGATTAACTATATTACACAATTATGTAATATAATTAGTAAGAAGGGATGTTTTTAAGGCTGAGATAAAAATATAAACAAAGATATTAATAGTGGAACGTAGAACAAACAATATCTTTTAAACTGTTCACCTAAGCTTATATCGTCAGGTATAGTTTTAGATACGTATCTTAAAAATAACAATATCATTAATACTATAAAATTTACTGCAAGAATATGCAATAATGCTCCCGTAGTACTGGTCATAAAACCAATACAAGCAGCTATTAGTCCAAATATCCTAGCCGATTCAGTAAAAGACTCTTTTTTCTCTTCACCTTGTACGTATTTAATACTTTTATCATTATAAGTTAGAAACGTCTGGTCTAATTTTTTAATCAATATAAGAGAAACCGAAATGCCCAAAATAACAAAACCAAATAATCCGTTCAAAATTAATGACATCTCGCCGTCGCTTCTAAATCCATAATAAAAACAACTTAACACATAATAAACACCAAATGTACATATTAAAACATCTGCTGCTCGTATTGTTTTTTTCTGTTCATCTTCCCCGCTAATTTTAGACAATGTTTTATCAATCACCAACATTTTATAAAGCATAGGAACACCCATATAAACTAAAATAAGCCCAAGACAGAATAAAAAAAAGTTTACCGAGGTTTTCATATAATCTATTTTTTGCATATCTTGAGAAAGTGCACTGCCGATTGGAATATTATAAGTAGCGATCTCTTCAAGAGAAGTACCAGTTGGTTGACAATCAATATAAATTTCGTCATCAATTGTTTTTCCAAGTACTTTATTATCGCTAGTTTCTGGGGGGGCGTTTGTTGATGCTCCAGAAGTTTCACTTTCATAATTTGTGGGTGCTGAAATGCTAAATAAATCGGTATTGCTTTCAAACTTACCAATTTGGTTTGCGTTCGTACGAATACCTAAATCTATAGGCTCTGTTAGAACAATAACTATATTGTTTGGATGAATAGTATCATTATAAATAAAACAATTTTGATTTTTTTTAATATCTTTTTTATCAAAAAGTAATTCACAACTGTTCTTAGCTGGGTTTTTGTCCTGTACATTAACAGCAGTCTGGTCAGATTGTATCATTTCAAGAATATTATCTATACTACTAACTGGTCCATCAAATTTAGTGTCGGGCTCCTTTAAAAGAATACATAAAAAAAGTTTGTTATCGTTGTTATTGTTTTTGTGTTCTATTACCAGTTCGCCTACAAACTTAGAATCTTCTTTAGAATCTCCAGTGCTGGTAATTCCAGTAATATTATTATGTAATAGTGAAAAAATATACATATAAGTAGGAGTGTAAACAGTAGGAATTCCTTGTTTTGCGTATGTTAATTTTGCTCCATTTGAACCAGTTCCTATAGG
>Ga0114975_10003574_pt1 | contig 10349 bp, 18 predicted proteins | sample S_130626_EF_Meta_FD_87031 | JGI IMG/M metagenome (GOLD analysis project Ga0114975, IMG submission 87031) | Freshwater microbial communities from Lake Simoncouche, Canada to study carbon cycling - S_130626_EF_MetaG | ecosystem: Environmental > Aquatic > Freshwater > Lake | place: Lake...
GGATTTATTCTCCTTTGGTTACTTTAAGTTGTTGATCCATTGCAGGAGTTCCTCTTTGAGATACTTCTGTGCCTTCGGATCATGCGACACCGCCTTAGCGAGGTCTTCGATTACAGGTCCACGGCGACCATTTCTGGCTTCGTAAACTGGTTTCGGGTAGGCATTCGGGGCAGATGGACGAGCAACGATGTCAACTGTGATAATTTCGAAGTCAGAGACTTCTCCACCATCATTGACATTGCCCGATCCACGGGAGGAAACACCCAATTTAGCTCCACTTTCAAGTAGAGTACGAGTGATTTCCCCAAGAGGCGTTGGGAGTATTTGGAGTTTGCCTAAACCAGTATTTCCATCCATCCACATCTTTGTGATCATGTGAGAAACACGATCAAGATTAATGGTTAGTTCTTCTGGGTGATCTAATTCACCTAGAACGCTTTCGCCTTTTGCGAGAATATCATTGATATTTTCAACGGCTTTTGCGATCTCACGCACTGGATAGACGCGCTGATTTAAATTGCGCACACCACCTTGAATAAAGGTGCCCGACATAAATAGCTTCTTCTTCGTAGCTTCGCCTTCGCCTTCAATTTTGGATTCCAAAATCATTTGGGCTTGATCGAAAGTAAGATGTTCAGATAAAATCATTTTGTCGGGCCTCTAAATTACTTCACAACGTTCTTTGTGCCTTGCAACGGAGATGTGGTGTTACCACTCTCTGAAGAAAGCTTATTAATTTCGGCAGACTTGTTGCCCTCCTTAGAAACCTTATCCATACCCGAAGTTGCGGCTGGACGTGTATTTCTACGCTTAGGCATATCTGACGTTGTAGGTGCAGTTTCACGAGCATAGCCCTTGTGTTCTGAACTCTTCATCTTGATTGGTTCGCCGCCCATACGCGCTTCTTTATTCTTTTGTGGAATAGCAGCACTTAGGTTTTGATTAATTTTTGAACCAGTTCCAATTTCTTTACCGTCTTCCAACGATACTTTAACTTTTTCTAATTCATCAATGATGGATTCTGTAAGGTCGTCCATGTCTTCATCCATGTCTTCATCCATATCTTCGGATTCTTCCATGTGATCTTCGTCCATATCATCTTCTGGTAGATTATCCATTTCATCATCGAAGTTTTCAACTTCGTCTGAATCCATATCTTCATCACCAAGGTCTTCTTCTGAATCTTCGTCGTCGTTGTCATCACCGATGGCATCAATCATAGCTTCAAATTCAGCAGTTAATTTTTCAATTTGGTCTTCGAGATTATCAATGCGCTCTTCATCGGATAGTTCTTCCGTTTCGTCGCCCTCTTCACCCATATCGTCGTCGCCCATGTCATCTTCTGCATGGTCTTCATCGCTATCTTCCATGTCGTCTTCGATATTAAGCATATCGTCTTCTTCATGTTCTTCTTCGCTATCTTCCATGTCGCCATCTTCTAAATCTGACAAATCGTCTTCATTGAAGTGGGTTTCTTCGCGAATTTCTTCTTCACATTCGTTCGTGTCGATTTCGTCTTCACCTTCGCCCATACGATATGACTCGTGGATTTGGCGAGCACGTTCAACCATGAACTTATGGAATAGTTCTTCTGCCTTATCTTGCTCTTCGTTAAGCAAAGCAACAAAAGCTTTCTCCAAAATAGAACGCATTATTATTTCTCCCTAAATGGTTGCTATGACGCCACTAAGCATCAAAGTTATTTAGTAAAGTATAGTAAATACATATTATTAAGCCTAAAAAATTGAGTTTTTATGCGTGTATACAGAATAAGAGCGGTTTTTACTGGATTTAAAGAAGAATATATCTATGATTCTTTCTTAGAATTAATTGAAAACTTACGATCAACGCCAGTAAATACAAATACGGAATGGTCCAATTATGGAGGTTTTCCAAAAGGATATGTCGAGCTTGAAACTACTGATGAGCTTGATGCAGTGACTATGATGATATCAATAAGTAATTCTAAAAGTATGGATTAAGTAAATATTGATAAAAACAAAAGCCCTTGAATTTCTTCAAGGGCTTTCTTATTATCCGAGGGCGGGGAGTTGTGAGCGGCGCTCCCTCGGTGAGTGAATTATTTTTAATCGTTACCGTAGATATCTAAAATTTCTTCAATAACTGGGTGACGCTCAACGTCTGAGTTTCCGAATGTGACAACGGAGATGTTTTTACTGCCACGAGATAACAATCTATCGGTAAAGTCTTTAAGACCATTTGTTTCATATCCACGATCATGTTGTTTTAAGTCTCCTGTAACGATCATACGAGAGTTTTCACCAATTCTCGTAAGGACCATCTTTGTTTGATTTGGGGTCGAATTTTGCATTTCGTCCGCAAGAACAATTGAATTCTTTAATGTACGTCCACGCATATACGCCAACGGAGCAATTTCAATGATTTCTTGTTCGATCATTTTAAGAACTTGTTGTGGAGAATAATGCTCTTTGAAAACATCAAGAATTGGCAACATCCATGGCGTCATCTTTTCAACGAGTGTACCTGGCAAGAAGCCATGTTGTTCGTCAACAGATACCGCAGGACGAGTAATAACTATCTTTTCCGCTAAACCTTCTTGTAAGCATTTTATTGCGTATTGAGTAGCCAAAAGAGTCTTACCGCAACCAGCCGGTCCCATCGCAAAAACGATGTATTTTGACTGGTCAAATAATGCGTCAATATAATTTTCTTGGGCGATATTTCTTGGTAAAAGTTCAACACGTTTACGGCGAGTTTTAATTTCATCAAATTCGATGACGTTATTGTCTTGGCCGTTACGGCGTGAACGATAGTCGGGAGAGTTGCGCTCCTCCCGTGGGTTGGGCTTGTTTGAACGCTTAGCGTTCCGGGCGAGATTTCTTGCCACTTTTGCCTCCATAATGTGGTTAGGTGATTAACCGCTCACAATAATATTTAGGTTAAAAAAAATAATTAAATGGTGGTTTTTTAGTATGGTAAAACTAAGATATATAGTATTTTTAAAAATGCTTATAAATATATCAAATACTAGTCGAGTGTTATGCGATATGAAAATTTCTGATCTATTCGAAAATGATGGAAATACTATGACATTGTGGCATGGTGGGCGAGGATTAGAATTTTCTTATAACGAAATGATGCCTCATAAAAAAGGCAGATGGGAACATGGCCCTGGATTATATCTTACCACGCATTACGATACTGCGTTTAAATACGCAAAAGGTGGCGGAAAAGTGTATTCCGTAACCATACGTAAAGGTAATTCAATCGATAATGTTGTAGTAAATCTTAAAGACGCAATAGATTTTGTAAAAGAATTTGCTATGAAAAAATTTAAAGATAAGATCATTAATGATTTGGAACAAATATCATATAGAAATGTTAAAGATGGAATAAACATAAGCGCAGTAGTAAATCTGTGTTTGAATTATGATGCCTTGAGACCATCAAGCACGGTTGCCTTGCGACAGTTTCTTATAAAAAATGGAGCAGATTATGAGATGTCACCAAGATTTGGTGGAAGAGACGAAACAATTGTCATATTGTTTAATCCAGAGCTTATTAAATCGGTTAAGCCTATAAAAGCATCCGACGTTGATACTGATGATAGAATTAAAGAAATTTAATCTTTCATTTATCATAATTTTGCATTAATATTTTTTTAATGGATGACCAAATCAAATCACAGATAGATCAAGCCAACATTCTCTTGAAGTTGTCAGGCATAGAATGTCTTGCTATGTATAGACCATATGGTCCTTGTAGTAATTATACTCACAGAGAGAAATTGAACCATCTAAAATATGGTGTGCTTTCTGCAATCCAAAAATCTACAAGATGTAAAGACGAATGGGAATGGGTTAATACTAATCTAGAAAAAAGAGTTGAAGATAGAATAAAAATAAATCCATCTAGATTAGCATTAAAAAAATATTGGTTGGGATTTGGCCTACCATCATTTATAATAGGTGATGTAGAATATTATACTACTTTTGAAGAAATAGAACAAATGCGTTACTGGAAACCGCACCAAGTTAACCTTACAGTGCATGATTTAGTATTTTCTAAAACTATATGCTATAAATCACACGATACTATGCTAGCTTCTGTGCAACGTATGGTAGATGCCCGAATTGCATCATAAACAAAATTATTTCTTTTTCATCCGCAATATCAAGAATATATCTTACTTTCCATACAGCCTCTGGCCAATCATATACGGATACAACTGTTTCATTAAAAGTTATACTATAATCGGTTAAAAATTCTTCAAACTTATAAAATTCTATGCCTGTTCTTGCTTCTTTTAATAGAATCTCTTCAGTAGGCGGATAGCGATTCCCATCTTCCGCCGCTTTCCAAAGGGATTTACCATCGCTATGCGTGAAATATATAGTTATAACTCTCATAGCTTCCAATGCGTATTGCATCTAGCTTCATACAAATTATTTGCACCAAGTTCGATCTGCTCATCATTTGGAATCTTCTTAAACGTTTTTGCCGCAGAAGTTCCACACACCGTGCAGTTTGCTTTTATCTTTATAACATCATCGGCCATAGCTGACAATCTTGCAGAAATATCAAATGGCTGACCTTTCCAATCCATATCAAGGCCAGTTGCAACGATTTCTTTACCATTAGCAAGAAACTTACTTACCCATTCAATTAAATCATCTTGAAAATGCGGCGATGTGAAAAATTGTGCTTCATCAATGCAGATCATTTCGGCATCATCAATTAAAGAAATAACTTCATTAAAAGAAGATATAGCTTTTGATTCTACCGAAAGACCGTCATGTGAAACAATTTTCGTAATTGAATATCTATTATCAAATGCGGGTTTTAAAACTAAAACTGCCTTACCACAACCATTCCTAGCCCAAAGAATTCTCTTTAGAAGTTCAGTTGTTTTTCCGGCATACATCGGACCACATATGAATGTCAATTTTCCGTACATTATTCCGACCTTAATATATGTATTGCTTCTAATATATTATTATAAATTTTATGATCTTTTGGTATTATACTCAATATTTGAGTAAGGCGACCTTCAAGAATATTATTTTCTTTTTTAATTCTATATTGACGTTCCAAATCCAATAGTTGTTCATCTACTGATTTGCGAGGTATATCATTTTCTGAGTTTTGCATTACTTTGAATCACTTCTAACTATATGATCAAAAATATCATGCCAATTTTTTACTCGATATGGATTATCTTTAATATCAAGATGTGAATTATATGCACGATCTAAAAGAAAACTTTGATGGCCGATTTCCGCACCTCTAAGAGCATGCTTGGGATTATCTTCTACCCACCAAGTACTATCATACATTTTTAGATGATTATTCTTAGTTTGATGTAATCCTACACAATGAATATCATGCCAAATTATACTAGGAAATGCGTCTGCCAAATTAGTATGACGGGCGCTAATAGTTACTTCTGAATTAACACATGCAGAAATAGCAACAAACTTGTATCCCATGTTTTGTAAAATTGGAAGAACTATAGCAGCATCAGGTTCCGCTTTAAGATAGGGCATATGCTCCGTATCTTCAGAAAACTGAATAATGAGGTCATCTGATTCTTCACTAGAAAGACCAAGAGCGGTTTCTAGCTTATAACCATCTCGAATTCTACCCTTATTATGATATCCTTTATTTTCCAACCAATCTTGGAACGCATCAGAAAACTGCAATATAGTATCATCAAGGTCTGTTAGAATATATTTCATTTATTTTCTTTCATAAAAATATTGGGGGATTTCTCCCCCAATACTTCTTAGGCCATGGTATATACAGCATCAACCGAAGATGCGGTATTATTATCGGTCTTAGCTCTAATTTGGTTTGTCAACCAAATCTCAGTAGCTTCAGTAATTTGCGACTGATACTTATTGATGTAGTACTTTGCCACTTCATCGTTTGGTGTTTCAGAAAATTGATTCTTTACACATTCCGAGCGAAGAACATCGACAATGATTGCCGCATTTCGAAGATGAATCGCATTAACACGATCAACGACATATGGTGTTTCAAAGTTTTCCACATTACCTGTAATATCTCTCCAACCCTTTACTTCAGTCTTTACAGACTTTGCGGGCCGTTGTAGAATATTAACAGCCAAAAAAGGCCGATTACGTAGATATGGTTCGTTCTTAGCATCTTCTAGTGGTGAAGAGTTTTGGTTAATCTTTTGGGTATTCAATTGATATCTCCTATGAATGATTCATTTTACCAAAAAAGTTTTGTATAAAGCTATATTATTTTGACTTAGCTATGTGACTAAGTTCAACGAGGCAGGCCGCAATGTTTATTTCTGGATCAGCAACAACGCTATGATTTACAAGACCTCTGCGAATAGCAAGGAGTGCATCATCTTGTTGTTCTTCGGTATCACCCCAAAGATGCAAGTTCTTATAAAAATACCGATAGATATCCGTATATTCTTCAACTTGCGCCTGTGATACAATAAGCTTTCTTGCTTCTAAATACCGACCATTCTTAAAAAGATTGGCAACTTCAATAAGATAATCCTTGCCGTTTACCATATCTTCTGGTGGTGGAGGTGCTGCCAACACATTTTTTTGCGTATATTGCTGCGTTAATCCGATACACTTTCTTAAATCGGGATATGTCATGTCTACATATGCCATAACATCCATGATATCGAACTCAACACCTTCGGTTGCTAAGATTTCACCAACCCGAACAATAAAAGCATCTTTATCCAGAGCCACAAACTTTACTTCTTGTACTCGCCCGTGGATTGCCGTAATTATCTTTTGAGGATAGTTGCAAGTCAAAATAAATCGACAACTAGACTCATATGTTTCCATTTCACTTCTAAGGAAACGCTGAGATAATTGGCTTAAACTATCGGCTTCATCCAGAAGGACATATTTGAAACCAGTTTCATTCAAAGCCCACGTAGATGCAAAGTTTACAATTCTATCCTGAACTTCATCAATCTTGCGTTCACGGCTTGCGTAAATTGTAAGAATATCTCCATTTGGAATACCTAACAATTTTAGCATAAGCTTTGCAAGACTAGTTTTTCCAGTTCCGGATACTCCCGATAATAGGAGATGCGGAAGTGCGCGTTCTTTAAGCCATTCTTCTGCTTTTGATCGCAAAGTTTGGTCTTGCCAAACATACTCATCAAGCGTAGTTGGGCGATATTTCTCAATCCATAAGGACGGAATGCTCATGTGGTATCTCTATTAAAAAGGAAAACGTAAAATAAGTTTACCAGTCCCACTTGCGAGTTGCAAAGGTTAATCCACTGTCCGCTAGGGCAGAAGAGCCTTTAGGGTCTTCGTCGCTAACCAAGTGAACACTTTCTGGATATTCAACACTCCAAACGTTTACGATTTCTCCGTTAACATCCATGGCAATTTTTTGTGTCCAACGCCCATGTTCGATCAAAATCCATTGACCGACTTCGATATCTTGAACATCGTCTCCAATAGCCCATACTTGGCCCCATCGAGCGCGAATACCACGATTGGTCATATTATCATCGGTAATAATCAAACCAGCTTTTGTGATAGTATCCCCATGTTCAAGGCTGGTAACAAATACCTTTCCTTTTAGAGGACGAAAATCAGATACATTTACAACAGAAAAAGACATTTATTGCTCCATTAATATCTTCCAATATAGTTAATTCCTCAATAAAAAGTCAATAAAAAAGGGGATTGAAAATCAATCCCCCTTCATATAAATATTTAAATGTAAATTAGCTTGCTTTGTCTTCTGGAGACTTTTCACCATCTAATGCTTTTGCAACAGGAATGATGACATCGTTGATAGCAGCACTAATGTCTGCTGTAATGTTCTTTGGGTCTTTTATTACAACATTAATAAATCCAGCAAGACCCATGCCTCCTGCTAAAATAGCAGCCGCATGTTCAGGACTAAGTGTCGCACCACATGCGGATAGAATACCAATAATACCGCGCCAAGTCGTTGGTTCCGCCATACGAGCAAGAACCCATTCTATTAATTCCTTTACGTTCATTTTATAACTCCTTAATCTTCCCTATCTTCAATTTTTCTCTTCCGTTGCGAAGATGGGGCCACATCAGAAGGCTTTTCTATGTTTTCAACTTTTTCTGTTTTTGCTATAATTTCAGCAACTGCTTCCGCCGGAGTTGCAAACACTTCATCGGTTAAATCTTTCAATGAAACCTGCTTGACTGCCCTAGGATTTACTGAATTATATTGGTTTATAAGCTGCTCGTTTGTTGAAATAATCTCACCGGTTGATGAAAGTACATCACCGCGAGCATTCATTTTTGCATTACCCAACGCTAATTTGTTTTCATTTTGTGCCATAAGAAGATTCATATCGATCACCTTACCGCGCATGCTCATAACTTTCATAAATATACTCCATTAACTTATATTAGTATTTATCTATGATTAAATGTTATTTTAAAAAATCTTTAATATCTAATCCATATTTTATTGGATCAATTCGATTTATCCCAATCAAATATAAACAAAAACTTGCGACGGATGACCCGCGCCCTACGCCCCAAATAATTTTATTTGTTCTAAAATAATCTACCAAATATATCATCAATTGCAAAAGAGGAATTAGATTTCTTTCCTCATATAAATCCATTTCATGATTTACGCGAATGGTTTCTTCTATATTTTTACACATAGATAATAGAAAATCTCTAACTGAGATTTCTTTCATTTCTTCTGAAATGAGCCAAGTGTTTGTTCTAATGGAATTTTCTTCTTCGGGCGTGTTCAATAAATCTTGTACTATATTAAAAATAAAATCTCTTTTATCAAACTTAATACACGTTTCATTATAATTTTTAGATATTTCTGTATCTTCCACTATAACATTGGAAATATCGACACCGCGCAACATTAATTCGGATAATGATTGGGGGGAAATTATAACCCTTCCCCATTTATCGACTCGTTTGATGATCTCTTCCATAATACGAAAATATCATTTTGCGCCACAACAAGTCAATTATTTTACCTTGCCACCATCGATTATCGTTGGATTGAACTGTGGCCGAATTATAACGCCGCTTTGCTGTTTTTCTTTTTGAATTAGAAAATCAAGAGAAAACGCCCATTGTGGTTTAATCGATAAATCCGCATCTTCTGCTGGAATAGTATCTATAGTGGATGCATCATCGCGATCCCACCAAGGACTATCAAAATATGTTCTTTCTCCAACCCATTCTGGCATGGATGGTAAAACTGAACTAGAATCTCCAACAAAAGTGAAAGATACCCCCAATTGATTATCTGAACGAACTTCTACCGGACCAAAAGCTAATACATCTCCACTTAAAGCTTGTAATTTTGCTTGAAAAATCGCAGCTAAATGTTGATCATCCGGCTCATCTGCCGTAATCATCAGAGTATTACCAATACGAGGAATACTTTTTTCAGTATCAATAAACATTTGAACAGCAACTTCATTATCATGACAAAATACAACACTTTTATTCGCAATATTATCAATCCAATATCGCATCTTTGTAAAAGCATGGTCTATATCTTCTTCTTCAATTTCATCCATAGCAATGAATTCCATTTTAAACTTTAAAGTAGAAGGCAATACTAAATTATTAATTATTCGTGTTATCTTTAAAGAAAATTCAAAATGTGTAAAAAATTCTGGAAAAATATCATTATCATCCATAACTATTCTCCAGATTTGTCGTGTTTATCGAGTACCGGAGAAGAAGTTCGTGTAATCATTCTATCCCGATTTACTTTTCTAGTATTGACTGCTGTTTTTTCTTTTTCTTCTGTGTTCATACGGTTTTCATTAGAAAGATCGGGATCAGTTTCAATGATTGATGGAAATAATTTTCCTCTCTCTTTGAAAACTAATTTCAAAATTCTCTCTCGGCGTTCAGATTCAATGGCACTAATCATGGCATTAATTTGATTGCATGCCTCCATAGAGCCAAAACGATTTGCCCAAACTAATTTTTGGTTTAAATTCATTTGCTTCTTCATCAAATCATCATCAGTAAAGCTTGATGGATTGAAACCAGGTACATCGAACATCAAAAATCCTTATATTATATATGTATTTATTGAAAAACATTATAAAATAAGAAGTTACGTCAAAAATACGAAGAATTATATAACTGGGGGCTTTTTTGGCAAAGGTCTAACAAATGCAGGGTTTGTTACTTTGTAATGAGAACCGCAACTCGTACAATAAAAATCGATGTGACGAAATATTATTCCTGAAAAACTAAGTTCAGCCACAGAGCCGCAATCGCAAGTAAATCGCATTGGTCCCAATGCCATTTTACTTTCTTGCGTCTTTATAGCCGAAGGGGGTTTAATTCCCCCCGGAAACTTAA
>Ga0114975_10003579_pt1 | contig 10342 bp, 8 predicted proteins | sample S_130626_EF_Meta_FD_87031 | JGI IMG/M metagenome (GOLD analysis project Ga0114975, IMG submission 87031) | Freshwater microbial communities from Lake Simoncouche, Canada to study carbon cycling - S_130626_EF_MetaG | ecosystem: Environmental > Aquatic > Freshwater > Lake | place: Lake...
AGCGCATCACACCACTGGCCAACCGCGAAGCAAACCCTGTCCACCGTCTTCGGATCGCCCTCAAGCAACTCGGCAGTGCGGCGTAAAAACTCGGAATTCACTAGGTAAAGCGCTGCTGCCCAGCCCCAGGGTTGATTCTGCTCGTGCCAGGATTCATCACTGAATCGACGATCCTTCAACTCAGGCGCATCACCACTGGCGGCCAGCGTTAACAACTGCTGAGTCCTCTGCGTGTACTCCGCCTGCAATGCCATCAGTCGGGTCTGATCGATGCGCAATGCGGCCGGGGGCTTACCCTGCAATCGACTGATCCAGTCCATTCCCGGCATACGCGAGATGGCCTCGTTCATTTGCGCCATGGCTTGCGGCATGATCGCTGCAAAGCCAAAGGTCGGATCAAACGGCGCGTCCTGCGTCGACTCGACAGCATGCGGCTCCGTTTCAGCGTCGCGATCAACGCTGGCTGCATGCAGCGCTTGTTTCGCAACCCTCTCCGCTGGATCAGGAGCGATCTGGGCTGATTCCGGTGTCGACCCTGAGGCCCGTGCCCGGGATTGACGCCGCGGTTTGCCTGCAGCCGTCGTCTCGAGTGCTTCCGTACGCTTGGCGCGTGGCATTTTTTCCCCCTTCTGTTCCATGGCTTGACGCATTGTGGAAGCCGCAGGCAGCAACCGTCAAATCCGATTCAAACCTGCTCGAGCCAGATACAACCGGCCGTTCTCCCACCTGAACGGTCCCGGCGAAAAGACCAGAACTGATTCGGGTTGGCCGCGGTACAAGGCGTCGGATAGGGCAATACCGTCACCCCAAGGCGTTCGAGTCTCGAGGTCGCCATGCCCGGCAGGTCAAACAACCATTTTCCGGGAACCCTGGACGGCTGGAAGGTCTGCGCAAACAAGGCCGAATTCCCCCCGGAAGCGCCTGATCCCAGGATCGCTGACCGCACGTCATCGCCCACCTCATATCGGTTCTGGTGAATCGCGGGACCGATCCAGGCGCGCAGGCTGGCCTGCGAACATCGTCTCAACATCGCGGCGACCGTCTCCTCCAGAATTCCAGCCGCCAGCCCTCGCCAGCCCGCATGGGCTGCACCGATGACACGCCCCTCTGCATCCGCAAGCAGAACAGGAAGGCAATCGGCCGTCAGGATCGCTAGGACCGAGCCCGGACGATCGGTCACGGCACCATCCGCCACGGGAGTCACACCCCTCCGATCGCCGACCCGCGACACAGATCCATCAACTTCATGCACGACGGCCCCATGAACTTGGGCCAGCCAGACCGGATCGGCTGGCAACGCAGCACGCAGGCGTGCGCGATTTGTCTGAACCGCCGACGGGTCGTCTCCGACATGATCTGCGAGATTCAGACCGCCTGGCGCGCCACCATCGAGGCCGAAAGCGCCCGTGCTCACGCCGCCATGACGGGTCGTAAAAAAGCCCGAAACACCCTGACCGAGTGGATGCGGCGGTCGTAAGAAATTCAAGCCTGAAACTCCGAACCAAACGCCGAACCAAACGCCGGATCGATCTTGCAATGTTCAAGCAAGGCACCCAAATCCGCCGGGATGGGAGCCGTCCAGGCGACAGAGCGCCCATCAAGGGGATGTCGCAGACCCAGGCGCCACGCATGAAGTGCCTGCCGGCCGAGACCGGACGTATCCCCGCGACGGCCATACACCGGATCGCCGATCAAGGGGAACCCGAGGTGCTGCAGGTGTACCCGGATCTGATGGGTGCGCCCGGTTTGAAGCGTACACAAGACCAGCGCTGCTGGCCTGCCATTGAACTGGCGCCCGCGCCGGATCGTCTTAAAATAAGTGACAGCCTCACGCCCTCTGTTCGGCTCTAAAACGGCCATCCGGATCGGCGATTGGGGATCCCGCCCGATCGGGGCATCCACCTTGCCCTGTTCGGGTGGCTCGCCGTCGACCAGCGCCAGATAGCGCCGCGACATGGTTCGGTCTGCCAGCTGCGACACCAGGCGCGAAATCGCCAGCTCGCTGCGGGCAACGACCAAGAGCCCGCTCGTATCCTTGTCCAGTCGGTGAACAATGCCAGCTCGGGGCAGCACCGCCTGATCGGGCCAATGGTGCAACAATCCATTCATCAAGGTGCCTCGCCAATTTCCAGCCGCCGGATGGGTCACCAGCCCCGGTGGCTTGTCGAGAACGATTAACCAGGGATCCGCATGAACAATGTCGAGCGGCACCGGATCCGGCGCGAATGCAGTTTCGGCCGCACGCGGCTGAGGCCTGACGGTCACCGTCTCCAGACCGATCAACCGATGTTTTGCGGTCCGCGCTGCTCCTTCGACCTCAATCGCCCCGAGCGCAATCCACTGCTGAATGCGGGATCGGGAGACCTCCGGCAGGCAAAGTGCGACGAACCGGTCAAGCCGCACACCGCTGTGTTCGCGCGCCGCCACCAGCCGGATCTCGGCGCTTTCCGGGTCTTCGCCCAAGGGCTGGATATAATCCGACAACCCCGCGGTGGACTCATCGTCCTGCGGCCCTGACGTGCTCTCGTGGGATCGACGACTCATCATGAATCAAGCGGCTTGCAGCCTCTCATTTCGCTGGCCTGGTAGCGCGAATATTCGGAAAAATCATGGGGTCGCGCTGCTCGTGGCCGCCTTGTGCGTGTTTAGTCTCGGCGGCTGCGGATCGTTTAATCCGTCCAAGGATCCAACGGCAGACTGGACCGTTGAAAAATTATATGCCGAGGCGCGCTCGGAATTGGACTCAGGCAACAATGTCGCCGCGGTCAAGCTCTACGAAAAACTGGAATCCCGCTATCCGTTCAGCCGCCATTCGCAACAGGCTCAACTCGATACCGCCTACGCACACTACCGGGACAACGACCCCACATTGTCGCTTGCCGCGATCGATCGCTTTCTACGTCTATACCCCGACCACACGGCGACCGATTACGCGCTCTACCTCAAAGGGCTCGTCAACTTCAACGAGAACCAGGGCCTCTTCACCAGCATCGGTGGTCAGGACCTCTCCGAGCGGGATCAGCAGGCTTTTCGCGACGCGTTCGATTCGCTGCGCCAATTGATTGAACGGTTTCCCAACAGCCGATACGCTGCCGATTCGCGCCTGCGATTATCCTGGCTAATCAACCAGATGGCCGCCGGCGACATCCATATCGCGCGGTATTATTTGCGCCGAGGTGCTTTCCTGGCCGCCGCTAACCGCGCCCAGGGCGTTGTTCGCCAGTATCCCCAGGCGCAGGCGGTGGAAGACGCCCTCGCGATGATGGTCCTGGCCTACGATCGATTGGGTCTGACCGATTTGCGCGATGACGCCAAGCGGATCCTGAACCAGAATTTCCCTGGGAGTCGAAAAGTCGAAACCGTCATGAATGACGAGGTCAGGACGAAATGGACCCAATGGGCGTTCTGGTGAGCGCTGTCTCGGTTCCAGCCAGGAACGCTTCAGCAACCTCACGCTGCCTCGTCAGGGTAAACGGCGGAAGACTCGCCATCAGAGTTCGACCATAGCCCCGGTTGAGCAGACGCGCATCTCCGATCACCAGCACCCCCCGATCGCGTTCGCTGCGGATCAGACGACCCGCCCCCTGCTTCAAGGCAAGGCTGGCAGCCGGTAGCTGGATCGTACGAAACGGGTCCCCGCCCTGACGCCGAAGTGCCTCCGATCGGGCCTCGAGCACGGGATCATCCGGCGGCGCAAATGGCAACTTATCGATCAAGAGTAAGGACAACGCGTCCCCAACCACATCGACCCCTTCCCAAAAACTGGCTGCACCGACAAGGATGGGGGCGCTTGCCTCGCGATACCGCTCGAGCAACTCGGTCCGGCTCCCCTCCCCCTGGACCAGCAGTGTCAATGGCGGCTCAAGTCGCTCCCGTAACCAGGCCGCCACGATCTTGACCGCGCGCAATGTCGTGCACAGCACAAAACATCGGCCAACGTTGACCTCGATCAGGGGCCAGCATGCCGTCATCCAGGCCAGAGAGAATCCCGGATCGGAGGGTGCCGGGAGGTTCTGCGGCACGTACAACAGACCTTGGGCGGCGTAATCGAAGGGGCTGGGGAAACAGACCTGACGCGACGCTTCGAGACCGAGAATCCGAATGAAGTGGCTGAAGTCGGAACCCACTGCCAAGGTTGCCGACACAAAAATCCAGGCGCGCGCCGGCCCTTCGCGATAGCGCGAAAACGGTTCAGCAACCGACAAGGGCGTGCGGTGCAGGGTCAGCGAGGCCAGATGCACCTCAGCCCACGCAACGGACTGTTCAGATTCGCGTGCGGCCTCGGGCTGAGCCGCGCTGAACCAGCCTGACCAGCGCGAATAGACCGCGCGCGCCCGTTCTGCGATTCGTGCCATGCCTGGACCGCGCTCGCACCCAGCCTCCAGTGCGAGGGTCAACGCCTCCAACGCCTGAGTCACCGACTGCAAGGACTGGGCAAATGCCGGGTGCTCGAGCAGGTGATGGGCAGGCGCACGCGGACTGGCGACAGGCCACTGCGCCCGAGCCAAACGCACGCGCTGATCCATTTCTGCGCAGATCTCGTTCCAACGCGCCTGGTCAGGTGCTTCCGCAAGCGCGATATGAAGCGCATCCCGGACGAGGTCGGTCAATGCTCGGGTGCCACTTGCCTCACCCAGAAACGTCACCAACGTGTCCGGCAGTTGATGGGCTTCATCGAAAATCAGCGTTTGGGCGGTGGGCAAGAGTTCGGCGATCCCGGTATCGCGCAAACTCAGATCGGCACTGAACAAATGGTGATTGACGACGACGACATCGGCCGATTGCGCCGTGCGCCGGGCCTGAACGACAAAACACTGATTCCAGTCGGCACAATCCTGACCCAGACAGTTCTCTCGGGTTGAGGTGGCCAGCGACCAGACCGGGTCGTCGTCACTGACCTGGGCGCAGTCGGATCGGTCTCCTGTAGAGGAAATCCTGGAAAACCGATCAATCTGGTGCAGACGACTGATATCGACGGGCCGGGTAAAGCGCCCATCCTCCAGGTTACGTTGGAGATGATGCCGGCAAACATAATTGGCCCGACCCTTCAGCAGGGTACATCGCACGTTCACCCCGAGCGCAGCAACGACCCTGGGTAAATCACGCGCAAACAACTGGTCCTGCAGCGTCTTCGTTCCGGTTGAAATAATGACCTTGCCACCCGCCAACAGCGCAGGCACGAGATAAGCAAAGGTCTTTCCGATCCCAGTCCCGGCCTCCGCAACCAGGATTGACTGTTCCGAGATCGCCTGTGCGATCGCACCTGCCATCGCCCGCTGATTCGGTCGGTCCCGCCAGGCCGAGCCCGCGGCCAGCGCACTGGCGGCGCCGAGGGCATCTTCGACCTGTTGCGCCAGGGCATCTGGCGTAACCGGATCCCCGAGCGGTGGAGGGCTCACGCAGGAATATCCGGCGTCAACTGAATCTGAAGTAGAGAGATGGTGTCCTTGATCTGCAGTTTTCGTTTTTTCAATCGACGCAACTGCACCTCGTCACGCATCGGCTGTTCCGACAGCGTTTCGATCACGAGATCAAGATCGCGGTGCTCGACCATCAGTTCGGCGATCCGCGATTGGGTGGTTTCAGCTCGATTAGGCACCCATCCATCATAGTGTCAGCGGGTCAGACCCGGCAATCCTTGTTCGACATTTGAACGGATTTAATTGTTCGCAAGAGAACTGTCGCTCTTCGGTGCTGGATTCCAATCCGAGGTCACCCGGCGCGCAGAGTCCACATAGTCCCGGCTCTGCATCTCGATCAGCCGGCTCAGTGTCCGGGCAAACTCATTGGCCATCCGCCCCTGCGGATAGAGTCGCTCCGGTTCGACCGCGGCACTGATGACCAACTTCACTCGCAAATCGTAAAGGACATCGACCAGCCAAGTGAATCGTCGGGCTTCGGAGTGCTGGGCCGGACCCATCTGCGGAACATCCGAGAGCAACACCGTATGGCAACGATCGGCCAGCTCGAGATAGTCGTTCTGTGAACGAGGAGAACCACAGAGCTCACTGAAGTCAAACCAGACAACCCCTTCGGCCAGCCGCCGTGCGCGAAGGGGTCGATGCCCAAGCTCCACCAGTGGCGATTGATCGTCGCCCGTCGCCAGCTGATCAAACACGGCGTTCAAGCGACGGGTTGACTCGAGCGGGTCGTCCAACACCAGAAACACTTCGAGCTGTTCCAGCTCCCGACGGCGATAGTCCGTGCCTGCGTCCACACTGATCACGTCAAGGTGCGCTTCCAGCAGCGCGATCGCAGGCAGGATCCGATCGCGATGCAGTCCATCGGGATACAGGGAAGCCGGTGCGTAATTTGAAGTCATGACAAAAGTGACGCCATGCTTGAAGAGGGCACGCAGCAGGCGTTCGAGAATCATGGCGTCCGCGATGTCGGAGACATGAAATTCATCGAAACAGATCAGACGATATTTCTTTGCGATCGAACTACCGACGGCATCGAGTGGATCCTGGCGGCCCTTCAGATGACCCAACTCGGCATGCACGGACCGCATGAACTCATGAAAATGGACCCGGGTCTTGCGCCGAAACGGCACTGAACCGTAAAAACAGTCCATCAGGAAGCTTTTTCCCCGACCAACGCCTCCCCACATCCAGACGCCTCGGGGAACGAGAGGCGTCTGGATCATGCGCATCAGCCGGTTCGAACGCGCATTCTTAAAGGCGATCAACTCGTCTTCAAAACGCTGCAAGCGAGCCACTGCGGCTTCCTGAGCCAAATCCCCATGGTAGCCGTGTGCGAGGAGTTGCTCTTGATACGCGCGGGTCAGAGTCATAGACTCATCCCGGGTTCAAATCGCATCCACATCACATGTTCAGGGCACGCTTGTCTGTTGCGAGTGCTGCTTCGCGCATCACCTCGGACAGTGAGGGGTGTGGATGGCTGACGCGAGCAATATCTTCTGAGCTGGCTTTGAATTCCATCGCAACAGCCGCTTCTGCGATGAGATCCGATGCACCCGCTGAAATAATGTGCACGCCAAGGATTTCATCGGTTTTCGCATCGGCCAGCACTTTGACGAATCCATCCGGGCAGTTCATTCCCAATGCCCGGCCGTTCGCCATGAACGGAAACTGGCCCGTACGGTAGTCCCGCCCTGCCGCTTTAAGCTGCTGCTCATTCTGCCCAACCCAGGCAATCTCCGGGCTGGTGTAGATCACCCAGGGAATACAGTTGTAATCGATGTGAGGTTTCTGCCCGGCGATGCATTCCGCCACCAATACCCCTTCATCCTCACCTTTGTGCGCCAGCATCGGGCCGCGTACGACATCACCAATCGCATAGACCCCTGGCAGACGTGTCTGGCAATGTTGATCGACCGGGATAAATCCCCGCTCGTCCGTTGCCAGGCCAACTGCATCAAGCGCCAGACCATCGGTATTGGGGACCCGGCCAACCGAGACGATCAGGCGGTCACATTCCAGCACCTGGGCAGCGCCCGCAGCGTCGACGTAGTGAACCTCGACGGCAGATTTTTTACCCTTGGTCTGCGTCTTGACTTCACCAATCTGGACGCCCAGCGAAAACTTGAGCCCCTGGCGCGTGAACAACTTGAAGGCTTCCTTGGAGACGGACTCGTCGCACGCACCCAAAAAGCTCGAGGCGCCCTCCAGAAGGGTGACATTCGAACCCAGACGTCGCCAGACCGATCCAAGCTCGAGTCCGATGACCCCCGCACCGATCACACCGAGTCGAGGTGGCACAGAATCGAAGTTCAGAGCGCCCTCGTTATCGCTGATCAGGTGTTGATCGACCGTGATTCCCGATAAATGACGCGCTTTGGAACCTGTGGCAATGATGACGTGACGGGCTTCGACCAGCTCCGAACCCGACTCGCCCACCACCTCGACGCGATAGGAACCGTCGTCGGCAGACACGAATTTACCGTGTCCTTTAAGCCAGGTGATTTTGTTCTTTCGAAACAAAAACTCGATTCCCTTGGTCATCTTGCTGACGATCGAATCCTTGCGTGCCAGCATCTTGGCAATATCGATCCTGGCATCCTTGACCGAGATGCCATGTGCGCCTGAGTGCTCCTGAATATCTTCAAACGTCTCGCTGGAGGCCAGCAAGGCTTTTGATGGAATACAGCCGACGTTCAGACAGGTCCCGCCGAGGGCAAGCTCGCCATTGGGCGCCCGCCACTTCTCGATACAGGCCACGTTGAAACCGAGCTGGGCCGCGCGGATCGAAGCGATATAGCCCGCAGGACCCGCCCCGATCACCAGGACATCGAATACTTGAGACATCGTGCTGACTCCGTAGCGCCGAAACAGAAACAGTTCAAGAAGAACTACAGAATTACAGGTCGAGCAGCAGGCGGGCGGGATCTTCCAGCGCTTCTTTCATTGCAACCAGACCCAGAACGGCTTCGCGCCCATCGATGATCCGGTGGTCGTAGGACATGGCCAGATAATTGATCGGGCGAACCACGACCTGACCGTTTTCGACCACAGCCCGATCCTTTGTCGCATGGACGCCAAGAATCGCAGCCTGCGGCGGGTTGATGATCGGAGTCGATAGCATCGACCCGAACACTCCGCCATTACTGATCGAAAAGGTCCCGCCAGTCATTTCTTCGATGCCGAGCTTTCCCTCGCCGGCACGTTTACCGTATTCAGCGATCGTCTTCTCAATCTGGGCAAAACTCAGTTGGTCGGCCCCGCGAATAATCGGAACCACCAGACCCCGCGGGGAGCCCACGGCAATACCGATGTCGAAATACCCGTGATAGACGATGTCGCTACCATCGACGGAGGCGTTCAGAATGGGATATTTCTTTAGCGCCGCAACCGCAGCCTTCACGAAAAAACTCATGAATCCCAGACGGACTCCATGCTCCTTCTCAAATCGCTCGAGGTATTTTTTGCGCAGGTCCATCACCGGCTGCATATTGACTTCATTGAATGTCGTCAAAATGGCATTGGTCGCCTGCGACTGGAGCAGGCGCTCGGCAATCCGGGCCCGCAAGCGCGACATCGGAACCCGTTGTTCTGGGCGCCCTTCCAGCAGTTTGGATGAATCGAGCGCGGCGCGGACCTCGGGCAGACTGGAGCCCGGAATACCTGTGGGGATCGCGGCTGCCGAAGGCATGACGCTGGGGGCAACAACTGGCGGCTGCGCCAGGGCCGACAACACATCACCCTTGGTCACCCGCCCATCTCGCCCACTGCCGCTGACCGACTGAGTCGTCAGACCGCTTTCCGCCAACAGTTTCGCTGCGGCGGGCATGGCAATACCGCCGTGAGAGCCGCCGGCAGCAGTCACCGCGGCGGATCCTGCCGGTGCAGGGACACCACCGGCGGGCCCGACCGACGCACCAGCCGATGCACCAGCCGATGCACCAGCCGACGCACCAGCCGACGCACCAGCCGACGCACCAGCCGACGCGGCCTTGCCTTCGGTATCGATGCGGCCAATCAGCTCGCCGGCGACGACCGTACCCCCGTCCCCTTTGAGTACTTCAACCAGAACCCCGGCGGCCGGCGCGGGCAGTTCAAGAACCACCTTGTCGGTTTCAATGTCGATCAGATTCTCATCCCGAGCCACTGCTTCGCCGACCTTTTTGTGCCAGTTCAGCAGGGTTGCTTCCGCAACGGATTCCGACAATTGCGGAACGATAACTTCAATCAATGCCATTTTTATTCATTTACCCTGCGAAAATTATTCAACATCACCGGTCTGCTCGAAAGGCAGCTCAAGAGGCTTTTCTCGCCCTCGATTTCCCCGCGGTCGGTTTGCCAGCCGTGTCGCCCAACGCGGCATTCAGAAGGGCCGACTGTTGCGCGTAATGCTTATCGTAATAACCGACCGCCGGCGAGGCGGCCGCCGGCCGGCCGGCGTACGTGAGGTGCTGTTCAGCCCCGAGCGCCGCCAGCAGATAGGGCTGAATGAAAGTCCAGGCCCCCTGATTTTGCGGCTCATCCTGACACCAGACAATCTTGGTGGCATTCGGGAATTTGCGCAGCTCTTTCGCAAGCGCTGCTTCCGGAAATGGATAGAGCTGCTCGATCCGAACCAGGGCAACATCGGCGAGCTCACGCTCCCGGCGCGCAAGCAGAAGGTCGTAGTAGACCTTGCCCGTGCTGAACACAATCTTGCGAACGTTGGCTGCGTCCAGCCCCGGCCCCGGGTCAGAGAGGACCGTATGGAATTCTCCGCGTGCCAGTTCGGACAACGCAGACACGGCCTCCTTGTTCCGTAACAGGGATTTCGGTGTCATGACCACCAGCGGCTTGCGCAACTGCCGGATCATCTGGCGACGCAGCAAATGGAAAATCTGTGCGGGTGTCGATGGCTGGCACACCTGCATATTGTTTTCGGC
>Ga0114975_10003581_pt1 | contig 10338 bp, 9 predicted proteins | sample S_130626_EF_Meta_FD_87031 | JGI IMG/M metagenome (GOLD analysis project Ga0114975, IMG submission 87031) | Freshwater microbial communities from Lake Simoncouche, Canada to study carbon cycling - S_130626_EF_MetaG | ecosystem: Environmental > Aquatic > Freshwater > Lake | place: Lake...
CTTAACGATATAAAGAACCAAGGATCATCTTGGTACGACTACTTCCCGGTTATAAGACAATACCAAGACGATATATTCCAAGACGAAATGGTTACACTTCTTTACTTCAACTACAAGACGGAGAAGAAGTTTGTGTACAAGAAAAAGTATCTTGAGAATGGTGGTGAGAGAGTAACGAAGAGAGATGACTCTTTTAATCCACCACAAGAGATGATGGATGAGGGTCGCTTTGAAAAGGTTGAGTCAATTAAAGAGGTATGGTATGATGGTGTCTTGGTTCTAGGAAGTAACACGGTGCTTAAATGGGAGCTGTCAAAGAACATGGTTAGACCTGACGCTGCTACACAAAAGGCGTTACCTAACTATGTTGTTGTAGCACCAAGAATGTATAAGGGTAGAATTGAGTCACTTGTAAAAAGAATGATTCCATTTGCTGATCAGATACAGTTGACACATCTTAAACTACAGCAAGTTATGTCTCGTGTTGTGCCCGATGGTGTATTCATTGATGCTGATGGAATAAGTGAGGTTGATCTAGGACAAGGAGCAGCATATACTCCGGAAGATGCGCTGAACTTATACTTCCAGACCGGTAGTGTCGTCGGACGTTCTTATACCGGAGATGGTGAGTTTAATAACGCAAGAGTTCCAATTCAAGAGTTATCTACAAACAGTGGTCAAAGTAAGATGTCTGCACTTATAGGTCTGTACAACTACAACTTGAATATGATACGTGACGTTACCGGACTTAATGAGGCTAGAGATGGTTCGTCTCCAGATCCAAACGCACTTGTTGGTGTTCAGAAGTTAGCAGCATTAAATAGTAATACGGCTACTAGACATATCCTTGAGGGTGGTCTTTTGGTTACTAAGAGAATGGCTCAGTGTATATCACTTCGTATTGCTGATATTTTAGAGCATGCAGACTTTAAGGAAGAGTTTTCTATGCAGATTGGTAAATATAATGTAGCTATACTAGAAGATATTAAGAACTTATACTTGCACTCATTCGGAATATTTATAGAGCTTGAACCAGACGAAGAAGAACGTCAGCAAGTTGAAGCGAATATACAGATATCATTAGCTAGAGAGCAGATTGACCTTGAGGATGCTATAGATATTAGAATGGTTAAGAACCTTAAGTTAGCAAATGAGCTGTTAAAGGTTAAGAGACGTAAGAGATTAGATAGAATTCAGAAAGAGGCTCAGATGACTATGCAGATGCAACAGCAAGGGCAGATGCAGTCTCAACAAGCAGCCGCTGAAGCTAAGTCTCAACAGATTCAGATGGAGGCTCAAGCTAAGGCTTCTATTAAACAGATGGAGATTGGAATGGAGATTCAGAAGATGGAGCGTGAGGTTGAGCTTAAGAAAGAGTTGATGGCTATTGAGTTCCAATACAATATGGAGCTACGTGGGATGGAGACTGAAAATATTATGAAGCGTGAAGATAAGAAGGAGCAAGCTAAAGATAAGCGTGTTGATATACAAGCTACTGCTCAATCTAAACTAATCGATCAAAGAAAAAATAACTTGCCACCAGTAAATTTTGAATCAAGTGAAGATGACTTGTCAGGATTTGATATGGGGTCATTTGAGCCTAGATAATATGGGATTAGTATCTATACAAGGAGTTAAGCACACTGTTAAAAAAAATAAGAACGGTGATATTATAGTTGAGCATACTAACATTAGTAATGGCAAGTATGATAAAATTAACCTTACTAAAAAAGCAAATATAAAGACTATATCTGAAGGGTTAAAGGCTACTAGAGAGTGGCATAAAAAGAATCCATATCATAAAGTAAAATGAAAAAAGGACTATACGCAAACATCAATGCTAAAAGAGAGCGAATTGAAAAAGGATCTGGAGAGACTATGAGAAAGCCAGGAACAAAAGGTGCTCCTAAAGCAAGTGACTTTAAGAAAGCAGCAAAAACAGCTAAGAAAAAATGAAAGACTCTAGATTAGTTCGTGCAGGAGTTACTGGCTATAACAAGCCAAAGAGAACACCTAGTCATCCGAAGAAGTCACACGTTGTTGTGGCTAAGGTAGGTGACAAAATAAAAACGATTCGATTTGGCCAACAAGGTGTATCAGGGTCTCCAAAAAAGAAGGGAGAGTCTGAATCATACAAGAATAGAAGAGAGTCATTTAAGGCCCGACACGCTGATAATATTGCTAAAGGAAAGATGTCTGCTGCGTACTGGGCGAATGTCGTAAAGTGGTGATTTTAGCTATATTAAAAAAATAGTTAATTTTGTAACAATTAAATATAATATATAATGAGTGAATTTAAAGTAAGAGCAATAGATTTTGAAGAAAAGTCTATGGTAGAACAAGAGCAAAAACTACTTGATGATCACCAAAAAGAAGTTGATGGAATCAAGGATGAGCCTATTGTAGAAGATACTCCAATTGTAGAGAATGAAAAAACTCTAGAGATTGATGATAATACAGTTCTTTCACATATTAAAACAAGGTATAATAAAGATATCAACTCTTTAGATGACTTATTTCAAGAGCGAGAAGCAAATGAAGAGTTACCTGAGGACGTTGCTACTTATTTAAAATACAAAAAAGAAACTGGTAGAGGAATCGATGATTTCGTTAAGTTGAATAAAGACTACGACACAGAGGACCCTATCAAGTTATTGGCTAACTACTATAAAGAAACTAATCCAGAGTACGACGACGACGATGTTCAGTCTGAGCTAGAAAAGTTTATTTATGACCAAGACTTTGATGACGAAAAAGAAATCAAGTCTAAGGAGAGAGCTAAGAAAAAAGAATTAGCAGAAGCTAAGAAGTACTTCAATAATTTGAAGGAACAATACAAAGTGCCTCTTGAGTCAAGAGAGCCTTCAGTTCCAAAAGAAGATTTGGATGACTACGAAGCTTATAAGTCTAATAAGAAAAACGCTAGTACACAGCAAGAAGAAAACATTAAGCGTTCACAGTTCTTTGCTGAAAAAACTAATGAGTTGTTTTCTGATAAGTTCGAAGGTTTCGGATTTAAGATTGACGATAACAATAGTGTTAGTTTCAAACCAGCAGAAGCGAATGTACTTAAGGAGAAACAGTTAAATATATCCGACTTTATTGGAGGATTTTTAGATGACAATGGATACCTTAAGAACGCTGAGGCTTTTCATCGTGCTATATCTGTAGCCCAAGACCCTGACAAGTTTGCTAAATTCTTTTATGATAAAGGAAAGGCAGACGGTGTGACTAACATGAGCAAGGATTCTAAAAATATTGACATGGTAAGACAAGCACCAACGCCAGCGACTGATAAGTCAGGATTACAGGTGAAGGTTGTAGAGAGTGGTTTTTCTGACGGTTTAAAATTTAAAAAACGTAAAAACTAACAAAAATGAGTTTAAACACACCAGGGTATTCACTTACCCCAAGTTCAGTTAAGGCGGCATTGCCAACTAACTATTTAACTGATTTCAACTTCTTGAATCAGTATCTTCCTGACACTTACGAACAAGAGTTCGAGCGTTATGGAAATCGTTCTGTAGCATCTTTCTTACGTAACGTAAGTGCTGAGATTCCATCTGCATCAGATTTAATCAAATGGTCAGAACAAGGTCGTTTACATACTAAATATACTGCTGTAGTTCCTGATTCAGTATTAGGTTCTGATACTGCATTGTTCTCAATTGCAGGATCTGGAGTTTGTGTATTTAGAAAAAATCAAACTGTATTCTTGTCTTCAGAGTCTGGTACAGCATCTGCAAAAGCAGTTATTTCTAAAGTAGGTCTAGGGGATTTATTAGCTGATGACCAACAATTTGAAGTTAAATTCTATACAGCAGCTGGTTCTCCATTTACTCAAACAATTGAAACAGTTACTGCGTTTGTATACGGTTCTGAGTTTAAAAAAGGTGCTGTTGGAATGTCAGGGTCTTTAGAGGCTCAAAATTCATTCTTCGATGTTAAGCCAATTATCATTAAAGACAAATACTCTGTATCTGGATCTGACATGGCTCAAATTGGGTGGGTTGAAGTAACTACTGAAAATGGTGCTACTGGATACTTGTGGTACTTGAAATCAGAGCACGAAACTCGTCTTCGTTTTGAGGATTATATGGAAATGATGATGGTTGAGCACGTAAAAGCTGAAGCTTCTTCTGCTGCGTTAGCATATTTAACACAATCTGATTCAAATGTTCAACCAGGTGGAGCAGGAACTCAAGGTTTATTTGCTGCTGTTGAAGAGCGTGGTAGTACTTGGTCAGGTGGTAATCCAACTACATTGTCTGATTTCGACGCTGTTGTTAATCGTTTAGATAAACAAGGAGCTATTGCTGAAAATACATTGTTCGTTAATCGTGAGTTCTCTTTCGATATCGATGATATGTTAGGAGGAGTTAATGCTGCATTTGCTGGAGGTACATCTTTCGGATTGTTTGATAACGACAAAGAGATGGCATTGAACTTAGGATTCACTGGATTCCGTCGTGGATATGACTTCTACAAATCAGATTGGAAGTACTTAAACGATGCTACATTACGTGGTGGACTAACTGCTGGAAATGTAAACGGTATATTGATTCCTGCTGGAACAACATCTGTTTATGATGAAGTAATCGGTAAAAACATGAAACGTCCTTTCTTACACGTTCGTTACCGTGCTAACGAAGCTGAAAACCGTAAGTTGAAAACTTGGACTACTGGTTCTGCCGGTGGTGCTGCAACTAGTGACTTGGATGCTATGGAGGTACAGTTCTTATCAGAAAGAGCACTTTGTACATTAGGAGCTAACAACTTCGTGATTTTCAAAGACTAATAAATTCTCAGAGAGCCTCATTAGTGAGGCTCTCTTTATTTTTATAATTTAAATTCAATTACAATGAAAAAGAAACAAGATCCTAAGGATAGGACTTATCTATTATGTGGTGAAGGCTCACCTGTTAGTTATTTTATCCAATCAAGACACACACACAGAAGTCCATTACTTCATTTTGATGAAGAAAAAAATGAGAATAGAGCATTAAGATATGCTCGTAATCAAAAGTCAATATTTATTGATGAGCAAGATGGAAATGCTATATTAGAGCAAGTAATAATGGAAGAAGGTGTACTAGTTGTTAGAAAAAATAATCCAGTACTACAAGAGTTTTTATATTTTCATCCTGGAAATGTAATAAATGGAGGTAATCAATTTTATGAGTTAGACTTAGAGAAAATGGCACAGCAAGACGTTGAGGAGTTATTTGACGAGGTTGATGCGTTAATTGCTGCTCGTGAGTTAGATTTAAACAAAATGATGGCTATTGGTCGTGTGTATCTTAACGGTAACGTAGACAAGATGTCAAGTAACGAGTTGAAACGAGATATTCTTTTGTTTGCTAAGAACTACCCACGTGATTTTATGGAAGCAGTAAACGATCCAGATTTATCTACTAGTAATATAGCGGCACGAGCAATCAGTGAAGGATACGTTTCATTCAGAGGAAACAAAGACTTGTTCTATAACTTAAAAGATAATAAAAAGAAGATATTAACAGTTCCTTTTGGAGAGAAGGTAGAAGATGCATTAATGGCATGGTTACATTCTCAAGCTGGTAATGAGTTCTACAATTATCTTACAAAAGAGTTCGAAGAATAATTTCACTATATTTGTACTTTATTAACCCATTAATTTTTTTAAAATGGAAAAGTTTTTATCTATCCCAGTTACTAGTCAGGGAAATCAGTTAGTTTCGGCTAATAATGTAATTTTAGTTGAAGCAGGATCTGATGGTGCAACAGCTGTAACTACTGTTATCACTTATGCTGGTGGTAAAGTTGTTACTATTACTCATGCTGCTCAAGTAGCTTTTAGCATGAAAAAAGCTATTCAAGATGCAATTGTTGCAGCTTTGATTACACCTTGGCAGTCTGTTACTCTTGCAGTAACTGTACCACAAGCTGTTAGTGATATTGATGTAGCTTAATTAGCACAAACATTATTTAAGAGAGGCACTATTAACGTAGTGCCTTTTTTATTATCTTTGTGGTTATGATTAACAATGTAAGAAATACGGTACTCACTATATTGAGTAAAGATAATCGTGGATACTTGACTCCAGCAGAGTTTAATTTGCTTGCCGACCAAGCTCAGAAGGAAATATTTGAGAACTACTTCTATCAGTACAGTACTGCATTAGCAAAACAAAATGCTAGACTTCATGGCTCTGGGTACTCAGATATTCCTGCAAGAATAGCTGAAGTTATTGACTTATTCATGGTTCCTGGTGAAGCATTGGTATATGACTCTTTAACTGATTTATTTGCCGCACCAACTGATTACTATAAGATTGAGAGCATAATATATGACGATGTTACAGAGATTGACTATGTTACTAAGCAAGAAGCTAGGATGTTGAACTCAGCTAAGATGACAAAGCCTAACGTTACTTTTCCTATATATACACTAGATGGTGAAGGTATTAGAGTGTATCCTGACATTATAGTTGCAGATGTTTCTGCTGATTATATTAGATACCCATTAGCTCCAAAATGGACATGGGTATCATTAAGTGGCGGTGAGCCGGTATTTGATCAGTCAGCATTAGACTACCAAGACTTTGAGTTACCACTTAGTGACGAGAATAATTTGATAATTAAAATCCTTCAGTATGCAGGTCTTACTATACGTGAGGCTGATATAGTTCAAGCAGCTAAGTCTGAAGAGGTACAAGATAAACAAGAAAAAAATTAATAGATGTCTAACTATATTAGTCCAGCAGAACAATACTACACCAACGGTGGTGTGCCTCCAACTGATAGTAATTGGGGTGAGTATCAATACGTTGTGTTAGCTGATATTGTAAATCAGTTCATAGCTAACTACGTAGGTAATGATAAGATGATTAATAACGTCAAACGTAACCAAGTTGTATTTGAAGCAAAGCAGGCTATAAAGTTATTGAACTTCGATGCTCTACGATCAGTAAAGGCTATTGAACTTTTAGTAACATCTAATCTTAAATTAATACTTCCCCCTGACTACGTTAACTATGTTAGGGTTTCAATTGAGATTGACGGCCAGCTTAGAGTTCTATCTGAAGACAGGAGAACAAATACAGCTGTTAAGTACATACAAGACAATGCAGGAAACGTAACGTTCGACGTTAATGGTAATATTGTGACTGGCATATCTGACCTTGATAAGCATAGACTTGGTCAGTACACAGGACCTGGGCCATATAACGGTTGTATGGGATGGTGTATAGATGGTAATTGGTACTTTAGTTATGCTATAGGTGGTAGATTTGGAATGGAGACGAGTGAAGCAAATGCAGGACCAATGTTTAGAGTAAACAATGGTGTGATTGACTTCAGTTCAGCAATGGCCGATAGACTTGTAGTTCTTGAGTACATATCCGATGGTATGCAGAACGGTGATGACACTTTAGTTACAGTGCATCAGTTCGCTGAAGAATTTGTGTACAGATATATAAAGTGGAAGCTTTTAAGTAATAAGGTTGGTGTAAACTTGTACGATAAAAAATTAGCTCGTGATGAAAAGCAAGCTGAATTTAGAAACGCAAAGTTAAGACTTAGTAATTTACATCCATCTAGACTTTTAATGAGTCTTCGTGGTCAGAATAAATGGATTAAATAATTATGTCAAGTATAAGCAATTACTTCACATCTGGAGTAATGAACAAGGATCTTGATGAGAGAATTGTACCAGATGGAACATACAGAGATGCGTTAAATATAACTGTCGAGAACTCTACAGGAGCAAACTCAGGTGCTGTTCATAAATCACTTGGAAATACTATTATTTCTAACCTTTCAGATGTTATTAATGTATATGACCCACTTACATCTAACGCTAGAACTATTGGTGCGGTTGTATATGAGCAAAATCAACTAATCTATTGGTTGGTATCGGCTGATAACTTTGATGCTATACTTGAGTACAACGAAACAATTCAGACTACTACTGTTGTGCTTGCCTCTACAACTGGCCAACTTAACTTCAGCAAAGAGTATCTAGTAACTGGTATAAACTATATCAACGGATTCCTTTACTGGACAGATGACTTGAACCCACCTAGAAAGATAAACATATCTAGATCCAAGACATACTCAGTTGATGACCCACGAATAGACGATGACCTAAGTGTTATCATTGAGCCACCATTGAACGCTCCCTCTATTCGTTTATTCAACACTCCAAATGTAACAGATAACGATAACCATAACAACATAGAAGAGAAGTTTATATACTTTGCATACAGATGGAAGTATATAGATAATCAGTACAGTGCTATATCTCCATTTTCAGCTGTTGCATTTAATCCTAAAGACTTTGTTCTTGACTTTAATATCGGTAACACCAAGACAATGGTTAACCGATATAACTCAGCTGAGATACAAGTTAAGACTGGAGGCAGAAATGTTAAGGAGATACAAGTAATAATGTATGATACAAATGGACTAAACTGTAATATAATAGAAACATTTGATAAGTCTGATTTATTTATATCTGATAACTCGTTCTATAGGTTTACATTTAATAACAATAAGACATACTCTATACTTGAGCAGGCTCAGGTTACAAGACTTTTTGATAACGTACCACTACTAGCTAAATCGCAAGACTTTGTTGGTAATAGAATTATGTATGGAAACTATACACAGTTTTATGACATAAAGTTTCCAGTAGCTATTAATGTAGCCTTTGGATCTGTAGATAATAACGGAGCACTTCCTATTCAAACATTTCGCTCAGACAGAGACTATGAGATTGGTATAATTTATTTAGATGAATACGGAAGACATACAACAGTCCTTACATCTTTAAACAATACTACTTATATACCACCTACTCAGTCAGATAAAGGAAATAGCTTAGACGTTACTATATCTAATACACCTCCAACATGGGCTACAAACTATAGACTTGTAATTAAACAGAATCAGGGAGAGTACTATAACATCCTTCCTATGTATTTCTATACATCAGGTCAGTTCAGATACTTCTTGATACACGAGTCAGATAAGGACAAGTTTGCTGTTGGAGACTACTTGATATTTAAGTGTGATTCCGCAGGACCAACATATTCAAACAAGAAGTATAAGATACTTGAGTTTAAGGATCAGTTGTCAGGTTTTGCAGGAATAAATGGAGCAATACCTGGACTTTATATAAAGATAAAAGTTGATTTCCCTAGTGAGTTAAATCCAAGTAGTGGATTAACATCATATTGGTTTGAATCATTTGGTGCTCAAAATTATAATTCATTTAATCCAACTCTTTTAACATCTTACGCTGAAAGTGCAATATACTATGGTGATTCAGATCCAAATGCTTTAATTGTAGATCAATCCCCAGCTTTAAATTATTTTGGAGAGAATGATTATAGAATAACCGTAGAAGTTGTATCGTTAACTGAATTTAGATGGACAAAAGATATATCAGTATCTGGAGGGTGGATATATGACACTATAGATTATAATACGCCTTACTTTATAAACCCTACTACATTATCCAATTCAACTGCTACTGCGTTAACTAACGGAGTAACATTTATGTGGACATCTCAGCCATCAATAGGAGATTATTGGAAAATAAATCTAAGAAAATGGGCTATACCTAATAGTTCATTATTAAATTACTTTGGTGGAAATACTTATCCTAATACTATTTTATGTCCATTAACAATTGATCAAAATCAAGATATAACAATATATCCAGGAGATATAATAGAAATAAGATTTGAGGAAGATCAAAATGCTTATTCAAGTAATACGCCTCAAATATTTTATAGTAACGGTACATATGAAAACTTAGAAGAATGGTTTGTTGAATCTGGAGAATATTTAAACTTCAGTCACATAGATTCAAATGGAGTTCAACAAGGTGCTAAATCTGTATTTTTTAGAAGAGGAGCCAACTTTAATAATGTTTTAGGATCTGTACAATATAGTACTGTTGCAGATACCATATCTCCATCTGATCCTGTATACATGTTCATAAAAGGAAGTGAAACATCTCCAGATCTTAATAGAATGTCTGCCTCTATAACTGTTAAACACTTAGAAAATGCTATTATAGCTGAGACAGTTGGAAAAGAATCAGATATTGACATATACCACGAGCTATCTGAGACATACAGAATAGTAGATGGAAGACACGAAGTTTTTTGGAATTCAAATGACTATACCGCTCCTTTATATGCAGGTGGATTTACTAACTTAGGTCAAGAGATTCCAGGTTCTCCAATTACAGCTAATGACCAGCAGCATAACTTCCATGTGGGTGAACAGATATATATTCATTCATCTAACACATCTCTTTTGCCTAATGGATACTATACAATATTACAA
>Ga0114975_10003583_pt1 | contig 10337 bp, 11 predicted proteins | sample S_130626_EF_Meta_FD_87031 | JGI IMG/M metagenome (GOLD analysis project Ga0114975, IMG submission 87031) | Freshwater microbial communities from Lake Simoncouche, Canada to study carbon cycling - S_130626_EF_MetaG | ecosystem: Environmental > Aquatic > Freshwater > Lake | place: Lake...
ATATTTTTACATTGATATGCTCAACGTCGTTTTTTCCGTATTCTGCAACAACTTCATATACAGCACTGGAAAACTCTCCCACAAACCATGTGTCTATTACTGTGGCCGTTGGAATAGGTATTTCAGATCCTTTCACGGACCAGTTTACGCCCCTTTTAAGTCTAAGGGTATTTCTTAAGCCTTTAACAAAGTAGTCTGCAAAATTCATATAGTCTCACTAGTACAATGTATTTATTCATAGTCAGATATATTGACTATGCTCGTTAAAAATGCTAAATTAATGTAATTAAGGAGTTATACATGGGTCGTTATACAGCGTATTTTAATGATATTTGGAAAATGCAGGCAAGTCGAAAAGTTATTGGAATAACTTTATTTGGTGCTTTGATTGATAATTCTACTCCGTTTACACCTGGCAATCCAGTTGATTTTTCAGAAGGTGCTGGCAAAGCAGTTCAGATGTTGACGCAAAAGGGTTATGATTTTGTTGTAGTTACAGGACAACCTCCGTCGAGAACTAAAAATTTAGAACAGCATGATTTTGAAAATATATTATCGGGTATGAAAAATGCGTTCGAACAGTTAGGTGCAAGGATTAAAAACGTATACTATGCACCCAGTGTTGATAAAAACGACCCATATGTAAAGCCAAATACTGGAATGTTTGACCGTGCCCAAGCAGAGGGTGCAGTCAAGTGGGAAGGAACATACTATATAGGTGCCGAAGCAAATGATGCAAAGGTAGCTGTTAAAGTTAAAGCAATTCCAGTATTGATTAAATCGCCCGGGAAAGAATCTAAAACAAAAGCGTTTGAATTAACACATCAAGTTAAAGTGCAAGAATTTAACAGTTTATTAGAGTTTGCCGAACAGCTACCTTCTTCCTATTAATTATTCAGGTTTAATTTTCCTAGCAAAAGGTTGCCACTGTTCACGAAGTCTGTACATGGCTGCACGAATTCCTTCGGGTGTTTGTTCCTTGGGGCTGATGAATATAAACTGATCATCGTATAATGCCCGTGTTTCTTTTGAATTAAGTGCAGGAATAAAATTGTTACGGTACCAATCTTGTATGTCTTGCGGAGTGTTCTTTGGCAACACTAAATTCCAACAAGCATATACATTCAATCCGGGAACATAATCTTTCATTAGTTTGGCTTTTTCTAAACCAGGAGTGGGTTGCTCTCCTGCAAGTGCAATTAATTTGAGCTTTCCAGCTCGGACCATGGGTGCGGCAACTGCAATAGGGAATACTCCAAACTCAACCTGCCCTGCCAGTACATCAGTCATAGCTTGTGAAGGTCCTTTATACATGATAGCTTCAACGGTGTCTTTGTCTGGCTTAACCCCTGCAACCATGTATTCAATTGCCAATTTGTGGGCAGCACCACCCACTGCAAAATTAAGCGGCCGTTTGCCCGCTTTAACTTCAGCAAATAGTTTTTCTGGAGTATCCGTGTCAGTACTTAATCTAGCATAAAATCCTATGGGGCTTTTACCCATGTTAGTAACAGGAACAAAATCCATAACATTAAATTTTACAGTGTGTGCATACCATATTTCAGATGTGACATAAGCACTTTGGCAGCTTGGAATAGCCACGTGATATCCGTCAGCTGGCAGAGTATTAAAATGATTCATAGAAATAACACCGTCTGCACCTGGACGATAATCGTGTACAAATGTTACTCCTGTTTTTTCTGAAACTTGTTTAGATAAAATTCTAAATGCAATTTCGTTGCCAGCACCCGGTGCATTGGGCGTAACAACAGTGATTGGTTTTGTTGGCTCCCATGCATGGCACCACATTGGTATCACCAATAACATGGTTAAAAACCCTTTTCCTGTCAACATAATTCGTCTCCTTGATAACTATATATGCTTGTAAATTAAAAATTTTTAATAAAAACGAAAAATTACTATTTTACTGAAATATTTATCAAAAACGGAAAAAAACAATGAATACACGAATTTTTAATCTAATTATAAAAAATTTAGAAACTGCATTTAGTTTACCCAAGTATGACACGGTTAGGACAACTTTGGGTAAAGACACTAGGGTAGACTTCTTGCCCTGGACTCCCGCCAGACATTCCAAGTTTGAGGATGCTGTCAAACAAGAATTAAATTTTGATAGTATTGGATTAACTGGTACAGTTGAAGAAATTGTCAAAGAGCTTGACAAACGATATCTAGCTAGATTCTTTGGCGAAATTTGGAAACCAAACACTGAAAAGTTTAGTTACAGTGGCTGGGGAATTGTTGAAGAAATCAACAAACACGCACCCACTGCTGTATTAGATTTTGGATGCGGGTATAATCAATTCAAGGGTAGAATCAATAATTTAGTAGGAATTGATCCTTACAATAACTGTGCAGACTATATGGTAGACATATTAGACTTTAAAGTTCCAGATGCTAGTTATGATGCTGTCATGGCCCTGGGTTCTTTAAACTTTAACAGCGAAGATGAAATCTCAGTGAGATTTAAACGCATAGTAGATTTATTAAAAACAAATGGTAGGATTTATATCAGGGCCAACCCTGGAATATTACATAAGAATGGACCTTATGTGGATATATTTCCATGGACGTTTGAAATTGCTTATGAGTTGTCACAAAAGCACAATCTGGAGTTAGAAACTTTTAAGAAAGATAATAGCGATAGACTGTATTTTGTCTACCTAAAGAAGTAAAACTATACTAGACTTTGATTACTGTTACAAGTATATCAGAAAACAACTTATCTAGTTTAACCAATTGGCCAAACGTATCTAAAATCCACTGTTCAGTAAAATAATGCCATGTGGCATTCCTTGTGTGTGCATATTCTAAAATATGTTTATTTTGATTTGTAATTTCAGCCAACATATTTGTGCTATCTCTATAATCGTCATAGCACGGATATTTAATTTTGAACCCGCCCGCTTCGTGCCACCATGCATAGCTAACCATGTCTGGACGATACACCAGCATGATCCAATCTTCCGGATAATAATGTTCAACTTGATCTAATACGTATGCCCAGTCATGACTTTTAATTAGTCTAGTACCTTCATGTGTTAGGTGGGCTGCATCTATATTTTTTTCATTCAGGTCGTGATCAAATTCCATACCGCGGCCAAAATATGCACCTTTATGTCCAGTAAATCCATCGTGACTGTAATCACGTGCTGGAGTGCGGTCACTAGTGTTAAAACCGTCTAAGGATTCTAACACTTGTGCAATACCGCTCCAGCGACTACCTGGTACACCTGTAAAGAATATTCGATTTGGAAGCATTATTCTTTTGTTAATAACTTACCAATATCTGGCATCCATAGATACTTCATTTCAGATTTCGTTAAAGTATCAAGTGCTTCCTTAACTGTTTCAACTAGCGGTTCGCCTGCTAAATTAAAACTGGTGTTGAACAAAATAGGCACACTTTTCAATTTGTTAAATTCACTAATTAATTCGTAGTAGTGAGGATTTTGTTCTGATGTCACTGTTTGAATTCTACAAGTTCCGTCCACATGAGTAATAGCTGGTATCAGTGCTTGTTTGTCTTCCAATACATTCACAGCATACATCATGAATGGGCTGTCAGTACGTGAACGGAAATCAAACCAGTCTCCGGCATGTTCGGCCATTACAGAGCCAGCGAATGGACGGAACCATTCGCGGCGTTTAACTTCATTAACAATATCTTTACCGTTAGCAACTGTGGGATCAAACAGTATTGAGCGATTGCCAAGAGCACGTGGGCCGGCTTCGCTACGACCTTGATATAAACAAACAATATTTTGATCAGCAATTAATTTTGCAACATCTGCCGCAGTAGTGTCTGCCACAGTAAATCCTGTAAAATCTGCTGTGGCGTATTCTGCGGAATGATCTAATCCCAAATACAAACTTGTTAAGGGTGCTTTAACAGAATCTTCCGTAATAGATCTATAAACATGTTGACACACCCCCATTACATTGCCGCCGTCATGGCTCACCGGTTCATGATAAAATTCAACGTCTGGAAATTCTTTTAGGAATTCATAATGATCCACACAATTTAATACAAGTCCACCGGCCATTACAATTTTCTTTTTGCCAGTTAATTTGATAGCTTTTCTAATCAGTGCAATTACCCGTTCTTCCGCAGATTTCTGTACAGCATATGCCAGATCTTTTCTAAAGTCGTCGATAAGATCAGGATTAGTATGCCATGATATATCGCCTTCTTTCTCTTTTAATTCTGGATTTAAATCACACCTAATAACATTTCCTGCTGGGAACTTTGGCTTGATAAGACTACGGTTGTTAAATCTACCATCGTGAATCTTGATACTATCGTTGGGTTTGCCGTAAGGTGCAATACCCATAGTCTTGCCTGCTTCGATAGCATGGAATCCAAGGTACTGAGTTACAGCTTCGTAACTTTTAGTAATGCCATGACCGTCTGATACTTCGACATGACATTTATTGTCCTTTAATTCAAAACTATCAACAAGGTTTGTACCATAATGCACTAGATGGCGTGTAATTTGTGCGGGATACCCCATACTCCAAATTGATTCTACTTCCCAAGTCTCCATCCAAATTTCTTTTAAGTCTGGAATATCAATTCCACTACCCGCACCGTCGATTACAATAGCGGCTGCGTCGTCGAAGCCGCTGTTATAAAATGCAGTCATTGCATGTGTCATATGATGATCATCGCCCATTTTGATAGTTTCTAGATGGTGAAATGGCTGTTTCTTACGCACTAAACAAGTGTACGCATCTTCGCCAGTCCAAGGAACTTGGCCAAAAGCGTTACGGGTGCCGCACAATATGATAAAATCTATGTGATCAGTATATTCAAATGCTTTTTCAATTCCAAGAAACGGATTACCGTCGTATTTCAATCTGCTTAATCGATCTTCTTCAATGTAAAAGATCAACTCACTGTCTTTGTACAGTGCAGTAGCACCGTTATGTCCTACATTAATCCCTAATAACCACATGTGTTAATTCCTTATTTTGTTGTTTTGGCAATGTGTGCTTTAATGCTGGCAATCACACTCTTGAGTTCGTCTTTGCTAAAATCCATAATTGTATCGTTAAGTCTATCAGCTTCTTCGGCAGCAAATCCAGCAATTCTAATTGGACTATAATGTCTTTTTGCACCTTTCTTTTCCACAATGTGGAAATGTTCGGGATATGTAATGTTTACAGGAAATGTACTACCACACACAATTGTGCCAGGCTTATTAAATGCGTAAGCAAGATGTTGCCCTACACTGTCGCATCCGATAAAATAATCCGCAGCCTCAATGATTGCAGCCCAAATTCGCAATGGCATATTGTTGTCTGGTTGGAAAATAGGAAGATTAACCACGTTTAATTTATGTTCTCCCATGTACATAATGTTGTAATCGTTGGACAATTCAGCTACCAATTCCATGAAAGTCGATTGTTCAAGACTTCTGCTACTTTGATCGTATACTACGCTACCACCAAGATTACTACTTCTGCCAAATGGTTGTATCACAATGGTTTTTTCTTTTTGATGTTGTTGCTTAACTTGGCCTAGAATCTCCATTGCAGACATTTCTTCAGATTTATTTAATACCACAGTTGGACGAGAGTTGGCAGCGGTGCGTTCTCCTAAAATTTCCCACCAAAAACTTTGCTGTAGGCTACTGCGTTGATTATAGTATTCGTGATCTCTGTACGGCTCAGGGCTAACGCACAGGTTATCTTTGATAAGATTTTCAAAAATACCTTTGTGATTAACATCAAATGCAAAGTTCTGCAGAACAGGATGCCCTAAATAAAATTCCATGCCGCCTTCGCAAATAATTCCGCCCAATTCGCCCCGTTTGTGACTTTCTTCCAATGCTGGAATGCTGGCAAGTACTCTGCCTGCACCACCGTTGATAAAAAATATTTTTTTCATTGTTGCCCTTTAATATACTCAGTTAAAGATATTTATAATCTATTTTTTTAGTATAGCTTACTATTGGCTTTGTAGTCAAGAGCCACGATTGAATTAGTACATATTTAGATGAGATAAGTAGAGTATGAACAAAATAATTAACGGATTTTCTGTACCAATCTTAGAATCTCAACAAGATGATACACACGAGCTTAACGGATATCTATCTCAAAATATTAAAAAGTTATTTGCAAGTATGGATGATAAAAGATTATTAAGCCATGAGTGGAATAATCATATTTTGACGGACAATTTTGGATCAACCGGTTATAGTTCATTTAACAACGCTAACGATCTATTATTATTACCCGAATTTAATGATGTGTTTAGTTTAATTAAGCCAACTATTTCTGAGTTTTTTAGTCGATTAGACTTCACAGGAAAATGGGATTTTGTAAATTCGTGGACCAATGTATATCCGCAAGGTGCATATGTGCCGCCGCATAATCACGGAGCTGCACACTGGAGCGGTACTTACTATGTTAGTGCAGATGTTGATTGCGGTGATTTAATTTTAACAGATCCTAAAGAATATGCATTAAGCAACGAGCCAGAAGGTACTAGATATCGAGGAAATACCCGAATAACTATTCCAGTAACCCCTGGCAAACTAGTTGTATTTCCTGGATACTTAAAACATGAGTCAGACCGTAATCAATCTGGTTCTGACAGGATTGTTATAAGTTTTAATATTATGACCCATGACTAACATTTATCATAATGTTAATTTTCCAGAAATATTAGAAACTACATACACTGTGGATTCTGAAACGCAATCCCGAATGATCACTACTGTATTAAGCCAGAAAGATACAGCAAATTATCACGGCGGATACACATTTCATGTTAGAGATCAACATGACGATTTTAAAAAATTATATAACTATTTTTTTAATGTAGTAACTGAAGTATTTGGACCCATTGACATTGCTTCTAAGCATAAATCATGGTGTTGGGCAAATGTTTATAATAGAGATAATTTTAAAACTAATCTGCATAATCATATAAGAACGTCATCGATTAATGCCATTTATTATTTGAAAATTCCCCAAGACATACTAGAAGATGAGGGTGGTTTAATTATTGCAAAAAATAAAATGGAGGAGCCGCTCATGTTCATGCCGGACGAAGGGGATCTTTTGATTATGCCCAATTATGTGTACCACGAGCCTCAGATGCACTCTTCGTTAGATTATAGGATTGCTATCAATATGGAGATATGTATCTCCAGCAATGTTACTGCTTATTATACTCGTGATAAAATTTATAAATCAACAAGCATCAGATTATAATCAAACTGTTTTGTATTTTTTAATATATTCCTCAGCATATCGTGTTGCTGTAAGTATATCGTAGTGAAAACAGTCTCTTGCAAAATCGAGTTGTTCCAGTTCTGGAAAAAAATTAATATTATTATTTTCTAACTCTTTGTATATTGGTAAAGCTAGATTAACATCATTATTATAAAATTTAGGTATGAAAGAATGTATTATTTTTGTATTATTTTTATTTTTTATTGAATGGATGTTATCTAATAAATGTTGCATATCAATCTGATTTAATACAGCAACATCTTCTTTTGTTTTTATTAATTTTACATCAAAATGCAGTGCCCGGTCTTCATCCAGCATTGTATTATCAGCGTTTTCTCTCCGATGCAAATAACTCCATTGCACTAGTATAGCGGCTGGATTAAAGTTATCTAGAATAAATTGAATTCTTCTTGCAATCCAACTATTACTTGCACCGTTCATTGACACATTGATTACACGTTTATCTAATTGTTTTTCTACAATTTTAGACCATGTTTCTTCAAGGGGTTGGCCCAGTCCTACGGTGAAACTATCACCTACTGCCCAAATATTATCTGAGATGTCTTCAGGCCATTCATCATCTCGATACCCCATTTGATTAAATTTATAAATTACAATTTTTGGGTAATTTTTAAAATGTACAGGATCCTTACATAATTGCAGACTGTCTATACCAACTTCTGTGAGAAATTCGTCTATAGTCTTTTGTAGTTTAATTTGATCTAAATTCATTTATATTGTACCAGTTTACTAGTTCTGCTAGTGCAGAATCGCCAAGACTTGCTAGCGATAATTGTGAACCTGCTTTATTTTTACTACTCCAAGTGTTATAAGTATCTAAACATTCTTTAAAATTTTTAACTAGCATTGCTTTTTCTGCTAACGTTTGAAGTTTGATTGGCATGCCGTGTATTAAAGTCTTGTTGTGGACCATGCTGTCTATATGCTTGTATACTTCATAATATGCTGGAAGATTTGTTGTCAGCATTTGTTGCTGGGCGATACCAATACTGGTTCGAGTTGTGATTTCTGTCAAACTCATGGCATTATTTGGAAGATCTGTATTTAATGGAGTGTCTAACAAACTTTGAGATTTTGTGTAATCAATGCTACTAATTCCGCTCATATCACTTAGTGTATAATGACATTTATTCCAAGTGTTCCAAGAGATACCGTACACATCTTGCCATGTTTTAACTTGCTGTCCTTCGGGGAAAATATCTAACCCATTTACATATTTTTCCAAATCTAGTAAGTGTGTGTCATAATTAAACACTGAATTGATCATAAAATGATCGTCTACCCATTTTAAATAAATTAAATATTTGTCTAAATAATTTTTAAAAACCTCTTGATCTATAGTAATTTGTTTTTTATATAAGTTTTTAAAGACATCAATTTTATCTTCGTGTGTGTAAATATTAAGATGTTTTGTAAATGCCACAACACACCAGCTAAGTGCGTGTTCAAATAAATTTTCTCGGCGGGCACTGATAATATAAAAATTGTCGTTTATGTATTTGTATAAACTCAACTGATCTTGTAAGCTATCTTTTCGATTTAAAATATGATATTGTGCAAGCCTACTAACTTTATAGTGGTCTGCAGACGATAGCAGTGTTACAACTTCTTCCAATTTTTGATGATATCCCCATAATTCCTTACTGGGTTTTCCTAGAACTGTTTGGCCATATGTATCAGAGTGGTATGAGATAAGGCCGTTTGTTATTTCATGCAGATTTATTACTGGTTTTCCGTAGTCATAATTCTGCATGGTCATGGTTAAAAACTTTTGCAGTAAAGTTGACCCTACTCTATCAGGAGTTAGTACTAGTATATTCATAATAAACTTAATTGATTGGTATTAGTGGTTGGCTAAATCTATAAGTAACAAGGTCTGCAACAGATTCGTCAAATTGATCTTGGCTAATATTTAAATCTAAAAATTCAGCTATGGTGTCTAAAAATACAGCATCGTCACCGTTGATGTAATTGTCATATTGTACATTCATAACTTTATCACAATTATAAAATTCTTTAGGCATAAATTTAATAATTTCAGCGTCAGTCCATTCAAAATAATCCAAATTTTCTTTATTTAAATTCTTAAGTTTAGACAATGATTCGTCCAAATCTTTATCATATGTTTTTATCATACCCTCAAATAGTGTAGGTCTTGCCACCATTGCTTTGTACAAAAAGTTAAATCTGCATCTAAAGATCTCATCAGGTGTAATATTAATACAAATAAATTTAGCAGACGGAAATGCTTTGAGGAATATGTTTAAATCAACGCAGTGTAATGATATCACCAGTGTGTTGTTAAGTGGATTATTAATTTCAATGCTATCTTTCAAGTATTCAATTCGTTGATTTTCAGAATACGTATTATGATTTGAATTGTTAACAATACTTGACCCTATATCTCCGTGCATAAAATCTTTGTACAAACTATTAATATGATAGATATAAGTATTTTCGTGCCCCGATCCTTTTTTATCAATTTTCAAAGTCAATGAAGGATCTATCCATTTTTGTATTAGCGATGCTAAAAACCAGCCGCCTGAGCCAATGGTGTAGTTAACAAAGATTATAGGGAATTCGTGTAGTTTTTTCACATGATATTTATTAACTACAAACTATCCTCAAGAAAATATAGGACAACATGTTAGTCATAAAAAAGCTCCCACGAAGAGAGCTTTTTTAATTGTTGCTAATATTATTTTCTTGCAAAGAATGGAATAAACTTTTCTGGAATGATAAGTTGTCTTTCAATTTCAACATCTGCTAAATCTTCAACATGTGTGCCACCAGGCCCAATAGTTGTGATTATAACAGGAACTACACGGGGTGTATCACCTTGATCAAACTCTAGTTCAAGATCAACATAAGTATTTTCAGTTAAGTTTTCATATCTCTTGCCATCAATGTCAACATAGAACTCAGTCCATATTCCGCCTATATGTATATCAAATAACACCTTGGCTTTATATGTTATGTTATCAACAGAAATTGTATAATCAATACGGCCGCAAGGTGGGCCTGGAGGTGGTGGAGGATTAGCAGCGACC
>Ga0114975_10003584_pt1 | contig 10336 bp, 21 predicted proteins | sample S_130626_EF_Meta_FD_87031 | JGI IMG/M metagenome (GOLD analysis project Ga0114975, IMG submission 87031) | Freshwater microbial communities from Lake Simoncouche, Canada to study carbon cycling - S_130626_EF_MetaG | ecosystem: Environmental > Aquatic > Freshwater > Lake | place: Lake...
ACGGCATCTTGCTCTTCTAAATAAATCGCCAGGCGTCCTTCGTTGCCATGCACTGAGAATAAGGGTTCACGGTATTTCACTTGCGTATCGCCTTTGCGATCTTCTGTTGCTTGCTTTCGTATTGCATCGCTTCTCGGATCTGTTCTTCGAGTGGGTCGTTCTGCCATCGCAATAATAATGCGGTGATGATCGCACTCGCTGCGATTCCTGCTCCAATGATGAGCTGTGTTTCCATTGGTTCCCCCTAGTCTTGTGGCGCTGTGCCTTGTTGCTGCCAATTGTGGGGGTAATTGCGCCGATTCTGCGTCAGCCACGCCGTTGCTCAGCCGGGGCGCTGGCGCTCACGCTCAGTTTGCCCTGCCTGTGGATAAAACTCACAGGAATTAGGCGTGTTTCTGTATTGCTCTTTGTATGGACAAGCCCTAAGTTATGGGTGTGGGCAAGAGGGGAAATTCCCCAAGGCCTACGGGGGGTAATAAAATGTCAGTTCTAAATCTTGAAGATGTAATCGTCGAAGCTGTTACCGATCTTGCAATCTCTGGCGAGTGCGATGTTCCTGTAGATAACATCTACAACGGTGCAGATGTATTTCGCAGTCAAGATGGTTTTGTTCATGGGCTTCTTCGCAATGGTGTCCGCTTCGTTACCGATGATGGCGCGATTGTAATTTATAAGTTTGAGTCTTATGGACTTGCTGCTCAAGTTCGTTTCACTGGCGAGATGGTTTCTTCTTCCATTCTAGTTGCAATCGCGAAGGAGTGGCTCTAATGTCTCAGCGTCTATGGGTTTCTGATAATGGCGATGTTCTTTGCGAGGAACATTCTGGAATGTATCTGCGTTGCGCGATTGAGGCAAAGCCGAAGGCGGTCAAGCATCGCACTCCGCTTGGCAATTGGTCGCTCTACTTTACGCATCTTCTTGGTGGCGAGAATCTGGTCTGCGAGACTTGCGTTCCCTGGAATTCTCCTGATCATCCGTCTAATAAAATGAAGGCAGGTTCATAATGACTTTGAACGATCTCATTGAGCAGTTGCAGGATCTTGTTGAAGAATTTCCGGAATTAGCCGAGGCGGATGTCATGGTTGCCACTCAGCCTTCCTATCCGCTATCTGCCGTTATTGATTGCATCTCTTTGGTTGATTCCGAAGATGAGGACGAGGACGAAGATATTTCTGGGGGCTTGCCTACGGTTTGGATTGCGACTTCTGAAGTTGGTTCTTCTTCTTCGGTTTCTCCTTATGCTCCTTCCGCTGCATGGGAAGGTCGCTGATCATGAAAATCTCCAACACGAAGGTTGCTGGTCTGCCTGATTGTGATGCCTGCGATGGTCGCTGGCAGGCGATCTTCAAGCGCCAATATCAACATCCAAATGGCGAGCGCTACTGGATGAATATGTGTGTCTTCTGTCTTCCTAAACATTCCGAATTTGAGGTGAAATAAATGGGTGCAATGAAAGCAATTTATACGGATGTCTGCGATGCGATGTATACGGCTTCGCATAATCTCTTAGAAGCTGTTGAGTCTGGCGATGCCGATCTCATGGAGGCGGTGCTGGTGAATACTCTGGCTGGTCTTCCTTCCTATCTTGAGGCGCTAAGGAGCACGAAGTGAAAATGGATCCGAAGTTTGTGCGTCGTCGTCGCGCAGTGGCGATCGTGATCGGCTTGCTCCTAGCCAGCCTGTTCACGTATGCCACTCGCGATCTCTGCTGGACTGGTTCTGGGTATGGCTCCTGCTCTGTAATGATTGACGAGGTGATCTCGGATGGCCGTTAAGAAGGCGCGTTCCGTCCGGGTGTCCGATTCCCTGTGGCAAGCGGTCAAAGATAAGGCGCAAGCCGATCAGAAATCGGTCAGCGAAGTCATCGTGGATGCTCTGAAAGCCTACGTGCGATGAGCTGGTGGCATCTAATCTCTGCGCCTTTGGCTGGCATTCTCGCTCTGGCTTATGGTCGTCGGATCTGGTTCTGGTTTGCTTTCGGTCTATTCTTTGGATTCTGGTCTTTATTGATCGTGCTTCTGCCCAGAAAGGAGTTGCGCGTTCCTAGTCTTCCCGATTGGTTCCTTGTCTATTGGGGCAATCGGGTCATTGCAAAGGAGATGCGATCTATCCGGGATCCATCCGATCTCCTTTAGCGAGAAATACCCCCCACCGCCTGTTTATTGGCTGTGGGGGGTATTTTCATGCTTGGAGTGCCCTGGCGATTCCTTCTTCGAGGCTGATCTTCGGCTCGTAAATCTGAAACATCTTCGTGGGGTCGCCTACTCGGTATTCGACTCCGGTTGGTTTGCCTGGGTGTTTCCTGATCGGGGCCAGGTATCCCTGCGCCAGCATGATCATCTCTGCGAGCTGGATAAATGAAACCGGTCGCCCGGTGCAAAGGTTCAATGTTTGGATGTCGTTTGTGATCGCTTCGAAGGTAGCTGCAACAACGTCGTCGATGTGGATAAAGTCGCGCACTTGCTCGCCGGTTCCCCATACGTCGAACGGATCCAGTTTGGCCTTGCCGCGTTCTATCAAAGATGGGAATGGGTAATCGAGCGCCTGGTCGCTGCCGTATCCGCTAAATGGGCGCAGGACGTGGACTTTGATTCCTTCTGCTCTGGCGTATCGAGCCAGGGTTTCCCCGGTCAATTTTGCCCATCCGTAGCTGAAATCCGGGGTGCGAATGTGGTCAAGATTGATGTCAACTTCGCGAAGTCTTTGCTGGTAGGCGGCTCTCTGCAAGAAAATCGGGTAAGCCGCCGAGCTGCTGAAATAAACAAGATGCTTCGGCTTGGTTCTTACGGCCCATTGGAACATGTCGCTGTCGATCGCGAGGTCGCTGGCAACGGCCAAAGGGTTCCCTTCGATCGTGGCCCTGCCGCCGACGATCGCGGCGAGGTGAATAACGACGTCGTATCTGGTGTCGTCCTTCTTGAAGAAATCCCTGCAATCGATGCCGTTTGCGATGTCGATGCCGGTGATCTCATGGCCTTTGCCGTCGAGCGCTCTGTGGAAGGCGCGGCCAACGAAGCCGGCGTCTCCTGTTATTAGAATCTTCATATGAGCCATTCTGCCAGGTATCTGTCGCTTCCTGATTCGCCCTTTGCCATCGCCTGGTCAACGCTGAAATGGAAGCGGTCGTCTGCTTCTAAAGCCGCCCCTATGTGGTGCAGGGTTGCCTTCTTTGCGATCGGGAATGGCCGCCGTCTGCTCTTTCCTTCTGTGGGGGTTTCGTAGCTCTCATCGTGGATCAGGGTTGCTCCCTGGATCAAGGGCCAAATGTGGGCCGCGAGCCAGTCCTGGTCTTGCGTGTAGTAATTCTGCGCTTCTGGTGGTATGAAATATGGAATGGCCCGGGTGCGAGCTGCGAACATGCCGGCGCTGATCTGGTAATTGTGGCCTGTGGGGTGGTCTTTCATCACGTGGAAATCGAGGCCGCTTGCCAGAAACTCTTCGTGCGCGATCCGTTCCCGGTGCGTCAGCCTGGCGTCTACGTCGCGGCTTAGAACGATGTCGAATTCCTGATCGGTCAAAGCCTGAAATCGCCAGAGTTTGGCTGTGTGGTCTTCTGGCCCTGGCTGGTCTACGAGCTGCACGTGGGGGAAGAGCTGAAGGGTTTGCTTGATGGATTCTGGAACCGAGGCCCCGGTGTAGAAGCGCAGGGTGAATCCTTTGAAGTGCCTGGTTGCCAGAATTGCGTTCTTGATCGCGCCGATCGTGTATCGCTCTTCGCTGCCGTATAAAGAGTACGCGATGAGCTGCTTCATGGCCTTAGTTTGCGCTTGAGCAATTCGTAGGCTTCGCTTTCGATGTAGTTCTTGTAGGCGAGCGCGTCGAATGCGTATATTTCGGTTGCGTTGACTTCCTTGTATCCCTGATCCCATTCGGCTTTGCCAGCGATGGGGTGCATGTGCTCTACGATCACGTGATCGAGGTAGGTGATCGCTCCTAAATCCTGGCCTAGTTTCTTCCAGAAATTATCAAGGTATAAATGCTTCATCTTTGGCGGAACGATTCCGTCGAGCGCTTTGACGATGTCGCTGGTCATCGCGATCATGGTTGGAAGTCGTTCCTTCTGTAGCAAGTCGTTGCCGTAGGCCATTGACGGTCGCTTCTGCATCGCCTGGATAAGAAGGTCATCCCATCCGGCTGTGCGTGGGCGGTGGTCATCGCCGAGGAAGGCGAAGTATTTATATTCGCCCTTCTTTACAATTGCGCTCGCTGCCTTGTTGATTGGGTAAGCCATGCCCCGGGTTTCGTTCTGGATCGTCATGCACTTGTCTGCGCCTACTTCGTATTCGTAGGCATCGTGCTCTAGATCGTTTGCGTCAATAACGAAGAGGATGTCTGAATGTGTGGAAAGTCGATCGTGCTCTGCTAATAGTTCGACGGCGTTGCTCGGGCGTCCTCTTGTTGGTACGAGGATAATCATTTCGTTCATTGATTGGTCGCAATCTCGCCGGCGATTGCGGCGTAGGCTGCTAAATCTACGAAGGAGTCTTCTGTCTCTGTCTCCATCAAACGTGCGACTTTAACTAGCGCCATGCATATCGCTACTTGCTGTGGAGTGATCTGATGCTCGAGATATGTCGTCCATAAGTCTGCAATGCGGCGGTGGTTGGTTCTTGGATCGCCGTATGTTTGCTGGCGGTCTTTGGCTGTGAGTCGGTGCGCTTCTTGAAGAATATCCCCCCGATTCATCAATTACTTCGCTCCGCGTCCGAAGTCGCTTGCTCTGGGATCTATCGCCTTCAAGAGTGGGCCGGCGATTGCTGCGATCCCTACTGCAAGGTATTCCTTGAGTGGGCGGTTTGGATCTACAAGATAAAGAGCTGCGATTGCTGCTGCTCCTGCTCGCAGGTAGGTCATTGCGATTGCTTCGAGCTTCTTCTTATCCATTTGTTATCTCCTTAAATTTAGGGCGGCCAAATCCTACGATAAATACTGGCAGAGATGGTTGAACCTTGCCGCGATTCTTCTTCTTGTATGCGCGTATCTTCTTGCAGACTTCGCCGCCGTTGCGCTGGTCGCCCTTCTTGTCCGGGCTGGTGTTGCCTTCTACTGTGGTTACTGTGCCGTTGCCGTTATTGCTGATCACGATTCCAACGTGTGAAATGCGATCGAGCGCGTCTCCTGGAAAGTCAAAGAAGACGATATCTCCTGGCTGTGGTTCTGCTTGCTCTGCAAGTGTCCAGGCGTTCTTGTCCATGAAGCCTGTTGCTCCTGCTGGCGTGTATGTGCAGTTTGGGATCTTGATTCCGGCTTGCTTTGCGCACCAGTTTACGAATGCTCCGCACCAGGCTTGCTTTGGCTTCTGGTATTTTGTTTCGTTATCTGCTGGCCCTTCGATGTATCCGAGTTCGGATTGTGCTACATCTAGAAACTTCTCCAGTTGGTTCATTTCCTGCCCCCTCTTGGTTTGTTATTTTCCAAGAGTAGGCTATAAATCTCGTCCACTCTGGTTTCAACTCTGGAAATTCTATCGCTTACCGAGCTGCCGCCATTGGGTTTCAATTCGGCCAGATAATGCTTGACGAGCCATCTGGTTATTGCTGCAAAGGCTCCGGCGATCGTAATAATTGAAACGATCAGAGCTGCGTAATCCTGCGCGGTCATTTGCCGATTGCCATCACTTGCATCGTGACGGTTCCCGAGCTGGTGATTGCCCAGATTCCGTTTGCCTTGTTTTCAATTGTGATCTTGTCGCCGTTATCCATCTTGTATCCGGTGCTGGAAGTTACATCGCTGTTTCCAACGAAGCACGTTCCGCTTGAGCTGTGTAAATAAACCATCTCGGCTTCTTGCGTTGCGTCAACGAGGGCCGTTGCTGCTGTGGTTACGGTGACTTGCCGGGTGCTAATTCCCACTGATCTCTCCTGGTTTCTTCTGGATCCCCGATGCTTCTACTTCGTCTACTGCGTCGTCGATCGTCCGGGTTGGTTCCCTGGTGCAATCGCCTTCTTGGTATCCCATTTAAGGGGCCGGGATCTCGATTTCAATCCAGGATAAGGATTCCTCATCCCATGCATAAAGTTTGCCGTCTTCTGGCTTTGGTTCTGGCGCTTGCCATAGGTAGGTGTCCTGGTCGAGCTGCCATGATGGGTACGGCTGTGGCGCTGCGAAGCCTGTGCCATCCCATGTGTATCCGATGCCTGCGTAGTTCTTATGCAGTGGTCTTTTAGATATTGTTCTTACAATATAACGCGGCATTGAAGAAACATTAGGATATTCTAAATCAATCCAATCAGGATTTTTTTCATTTATTTCTTCTGTTATTCCTTCAATCATGTATTTATTGCCATATGTATTGTACGAAGTTTGAATCCAAGTACCACCGTAAGTTGCTTCACATGATTCTGCTGATTCGGCGACAATCACTTCCGTAACTATGCCATCAACAATTTTAGCTTGATGTGCCATATATTATTCCTCACCATATAAAGTGGCTGCATTTAATAATTTAACATCGCGCTTAGTTATAATGCCGCCCTTTTCATCAAGTTGTAGTTTTGCTGTATCAGGATCATCTGCAATCACATGCACAGTCATAGTTACTTCATAACTGAAGCATTGCGTTTTTTTAGTTTCTTTTTTCATTACGGTGTTCCCCATTTCGCTCTCAAGTATCCTTCAACATTATTGCGATCTACGTCTGAAAGTTGAGATGGATAGACCAGCACTTCATAGATAGATGTGAAATTATTTGCTGGACTCATATCTACTGCCCCAGTAGTAGAAGCGCCTAGAACTGCGCCTGTGCCAGTTGCAAGTCCAGTCATCGTTGTAGTTGCTGATGCTTGAGTGCCGTTTTTATAGAATGTTGTAGTTAAGCTACCACTTGAAACTCCTGGTGCTTTCCATACGGCTACGTCTGCATTTGAACTTGTAGGAAATAAATTGTAAGGAGATGAAGATACTCCAACCTTAAAGGTGGCAAAAGCATCATCTGAATTCATTCCCATAGTAGGGCCAGAAGAAGCATTTGATCCAAGTATTCCTGTAAAATTGAAAACCGGATAGATATATTTCATAACAACGAAAACAGTAAATGCCGAGTTGACCCAGTTGAATCCAGTGTTAGCCATAAAATCGGCATTGAAAGTAAGACCTGAAAGACCATTTTGAGTTACGTTACGACTTGGTTGATTAGCAACAGTTGCTTGTGTAAAGTTTCTACTGCTGCCTGATTTATCATTCCATTGACTTACGACTACTCCAGAACTATATGAGAATGTGCTTGCATCTGAAGCATCGAGCCATAATGCGTAACCAGTTACTGCTGGCGCTGTACCGGTATAGAATTTGCCAGAAGAAGTAAATGTGTGGATTGTATTTCCACCTGATGTAGTTACAGTTCCACCTAGCGCTCTTTGTGTTGTTCCTGAATAACGAGCAATAACAATTCCTGATCCGCCTGCGCCACCGGTTCCGTTTGGATTCCAAACACCACCACCACCGCCGCCTGTGTTCACACTTCCTGCGCCGGCTGTTCCGGTATTTGCGCCATTTCCGCCGCCACCGGATCCGCCTGCTCCACCGGATTGTGGATCTGCTGATCCGCCGCCGCCACCTGCATAAGTGACTGATGTTCCTGAATATGAATTTGCAAGTCCTGCGCCACCTGCTCCTGCTACGCCGCTTCCGGTATTGCTTCCACCGGCTGCTCCTGCTCCACCGCCACCTGCAGCTGCATAAGCAACCGATGGCGTTCCGCCAGAAGTTGATCCGCCGGCATTGCCTTGTCCGGATGGAGAAGCTGCGCCGCCTGTTCCGTTCATTCCGTTATATGATCCAGAAGCGCCACCGCCGGATCCACCTGCACCGCCGTTTCGTCCGAATTCTTGTCCTGCTCCAAATCCGCCGCCGGTTGATGTAATTGATCCGAAGACGCTATTTGAACCAGCAACCCCTGAAAAGAAAGAGCCGCCTGTTCCGCCTGCGCCAATTGTTACGGTGTATGAGGTATTCAAATCTAAAGTGAAAGAAGTTTGAGCTTTGAATCCGCCTGCTCCGCCACCACCGCCGGCATACGATCCGCCGCCGCCGCCGCCGGCAACGACAAGAATGTCTGGCGCTAGGCCAAGTGCTACGGCAGATGTAAACCCATAGGCGCTTGCTGAAAGGCCGCCCCTTGCTCCTATGATCGGTGACATGGATTTCCCTTATGCGAATTTCGTCTGGCTTGCGAATACGGTGTAGGTCGGCGTCGCCGCAGTCTTGACGACGGTATAAACGTAGGCGTCAATGCTTGAGGCGTTGCCGGCGGCGAATGCTGTTCCACCCTGGTACTTCGGTGTTACGGCGGATCCGTCGATCTGCAAGGCGTTATTGTAGTAGGCGGTTGCGCCGTTTGTAACGAGATGGGTCACTGTAATCGCATCTCCTACGGCCAATATTGAGCTGAGTGTGGTTCCTGAAGCGCCCCGAATGTTCAGCGTCCAGTTTGCGCTGGCGTTGCTGGTGTAATAAAGGACGCCCTGGGTTACGGCGTCATAGTTGATCGTGCCTGTGGCTGCTGTGGCCGATACTGTGGTGCGCTCTTCTGGTGCGATCATAACGCTGCCGGTGTTTGTGGCGTTATTGATCGCCGGGCTGGTTAGGGTCTTGTTGGTCAGGGTGTCTGTGGTTGCTCTTCCTACGATCGTGTCGGTCGAAGTTGGAAGGGTCAAAGTTCCGGTGTTGCTGATCGTGGAAATGATCGGGCTGGTCAGGGTCTTATTGGTCAATGTGTCGCTGGTTGCGCGGCCGACCAGGGTGTCGGTCGAAGTCGGAAGGGTCAAAGTTCCGGTGTTTGTGATCGAAGAAATGACTGGGGTTGTCAGCGTCTTGTTGGTCAAAGTCTGGCTGCCGGTCAAAGTGGCAACGGTGGAATCAATGGCAACGGTTGGAATTGGCCCGGTCGCGCTGGTTATGCTGATTCCGGTTCCGGCTGTCAGAGCTGTGATATCGCCGGTTGCGCCAATCCATGCGGATCCGTCATAAACTTCGAGGCTGTTTGTGTCCTGGAGATAGGAAACCATGCCCTCTGCCAATACTCCGCTTAGGGCTGTGGTTCGAGCTGCTGAAGATGCGAAAACCATCACCGTCTGTTGCATCAGGTATGTGTTGACTTGCGCTGCTGTCAGCACATCTCCTGTTGCGAATAACTTGTAGCCTGCTCCTGCCATGATTTCTCCTTGTTAGTAACTGAGAACGCCTGCGACGTCCAGAATTCCCTGCGATGTGCTATCTAAGATAAAAGCCTGGATGATCGGTTCGCTCGTCAGTATCTTAGTGGTGAATGTTGTCCTTGTTATGTCGTGCTGTAGTCCTTGCACGAATAATTCGCTGGTGATTGATGTGGATCCTGGCATCGTCTTTGTGATGTTGACCAGGTCGAATATCTCCAGGTCGATGCCGGCGATGTTTCGAGCGACTTGTCCGTCGTCGACCAGGTTGAGCGTCATGGAATCAATGCGAAGGGTTGCGTCCTTGCGTGATTGCAAGATCATCGTTGCCTGGTTGAGCGATTCGGTATCTGTCTGTACGAGGATGCCGGTTCTTGCTCCTGAATGGATGAAGTAGTTATCAATCGATGTTTGGCTTGATACTTCCTGTGTTGTTCCATTCAATCTTTGAACCGATACGTCGTTCACGATCAAGGTGTCGTCAAAGGCCAGATCGATCTGCGCGTATCCGATTCCTGTTCCGTCATCGCTGAAAACGACAGGCGTTGAGTCTGCGTACTGGCTGACTGTGGTTCTGGAGTAGAAGGTTGCATTTCCTTCTGCGTCCAGGAAGAAGCCACCGAATTCGCTATTTTCTACCGTTTGAATTGCTTCTAAGACGGTTCTATCTGCTGTTCCCGGATCGGCTTGCATGGTGCTGTCGCCGGCGTTGATGTCTCTTTGCGATAATGGCCAATCGACAACGTCCAGAAGTTTGTTGATTCGCGTTCCGCTTAGTTGCCCTGCTCCGGTATCCGGCACTGTGGTGATCGCTGCGTTATTGAGAAGGCGGAAGCCGTCGACGCAATTGAGGATCACTCTGGAAACTTCATCGGCTCCAAGTGCGAAGGTGGTGTCGTAGCTGGTGATAAATCCGGAGAAAAGGTAATAACGAACGCCGTCGTAATCGGCAAAGATTCGAATTTTGCGAAGCGGTATCAGTTTGCCGTAGTAGGGGCCTGCTGTATTGGCCGGGTTCCAGTCGCCGGTGTCGTCCTTGATCTCAACGACGGCCGTTCCTGCTTCCATTTTGTTCAAGATGCGATTGCGTCCTCTTCGAATCGATGATCGCAAGATGATGCTGGAAATGTCGACCGAGTCATCTGCATCTGCGAGCTGGCCTGTTCCTAGTTTGCCCTTGATCG
>Ga0114975_10003586_pt1 | contig 10333 bp, 10 predicted proteins | sample S_130626_EF_Meta_FD_87031 | JGI IMG/M metagenome (GOLD analysis project Ga0114975, IMG submission 87031) | Freshwater microbial communities from Lake Simoncouche, Canada to study carbon cycling - S_130626_EF_MetaG | ecosystem: Environmental > Aquatic > Freshwater > Lake | place: Lake...
AGTGAAGGTGCAACCAACAAATATTATACAGATGCTAGAGCAAGATTATCATTAAGTTCCATTGCTGATTCAAATATTACTACTTTAATCAGTTATGATGATACAACAGGTCAAATTAAATATCGTGCTAACACAAGTTATATCACAGAAGGTAGTAACTTATACTTCACAAACACCAGAGCTGATGCTCGTGCAGATACTCGTATTGGTGCAAGCAGTATCAATGCATTATTAGACGTTGACACAGTTACAGCGGCCCCAACTAACGGACAAGTATTGACTTGGACAGGTAGTGCGTGGACTCCTAGTAGTGTAAGTGGTGGTAGTGGTGCTGTATCAAGTGTTAATGCTAAAACAGGCGTTGTTGTATTAAACACAGATGACGTAGCAGAAGGTTCAACAAACTTGTATTATACAGCCACTCGTTGGGATACAAGATTAGCAGCCAAGACAACAGACAACTTAAATCAAGGTACAACAAACAAGTACTTCAGTGACACACTTGCTCGTAATGCAATGGCTGCTGGAACTGGTTTAAGTTATAATAGTTCAACGGGTACATTTAGTTTAAGCTCAAGTACAGATAATGTTACAGAAGGTAGCTCAAACTTATATTATACCAGCGGACGTTTTGATACACGTTTAGGTCAAAGCAATTTAAATGCACTTGCTGACGTTACTAACACTACTCCAACCACTGGACAAGCACTTGCTTGGAACGGTAGTGCATGGGCTCCAACAACTATTAGCTCAAGCGGTGGTGGCGGAGGCAGTGGTACATCTACAACATTCAGAGCAACTGTTCAAGTTGAGTATGATGCTAGCGGTGCATTAACTGGCGTAAATGTACTAAATGGCGGAATCAGTGCTACTGTTGTTACTGCAACATCAACAGTATGTACTGTGGCATTTACACTAACAGGAGCCACAGGTGTTCCATTAAATACACAGGTATATGGTTATAACAGAACAGGTAATTCATATGTCACAACTGGCGTGACACCTAGCTTTAACGTAACTGGTGGTAGAAACGTGGCAGGTGGCGGCTCAAGTGGTACGCCTACAGCATTTAGCGCATTTGATCCTGCTGTCAATATTGTAACATTAGGTTTAACTAAAACTATCAGTGGTGCTACTGCAGGTGTTGGCCAAACAACTCATTGCGTTGTGGTATTTTTGTTGAGTAGTGAATAAAGGAATAAGATGACTATTAATGCTTGGAAAACCAGCTTTATTGGTTTAAACAAACCGGCAAAAGTTCTATCAGGTAGTGTTACTTCAGTAACTCCTGTGAGTCTTTGGCCGTATCCCAATAGTGCCGACGATCCTTATTGGAGCGGAAGTTCTAATCCGCAATACTATAAGTGGGAAGTTTCATTCAGTATTACTGAAAGAACACACGGTAGTAACTTAACACGTACACCTTTTAGATTTAATGCACAAGATATTGAAGTAGGTGATTTTGTTGGCGGCGCCTTAGATGGAAAGGTTTTACAAATATTAAGCATCTCATCTAAGACAAATTCAGAAGTTGTAGCAATTGTAGAAGATAGACTACGCTATAATACATTCCGAGATCCAATGGGTCTGGGCTTGTTCAGTTCCAATGGAGATGTTATCTTTTTCCAAATCAATGAACTAGGCTTCCCGATGCTAGACCCATTGCCAGGTGAAGCAGGCGCAGACTTCTTTACCAACGTAATGAGTAGGTTCCAGTATATGAATCCACTTACAAATTACTTGTTGGAAAAGCCAGCACATGGCTTTGAACAAGGCGATTCTATTTGCATCGAAGACGAAGAATTTACACTCAGTGATCCTGATAACATTGATCGCTTTATTGGTACAGTGGTACATCCGGGTCCAGGCCCTGATCAATTTATTTTGCGCCCTGCTAATGGCGTCATTGACTTTGTACCAGGATTGCCTGGTAATGTTGGTGATTACTTGTATCCTAGTTTAGATGGCAGCGGTGACTTAACTGCCAGTGATGCAAGTCGTAGACCAATTTACATGAAGATTGCAGATGCGGTTACAACATCTACTACAGGTACTGGTATAGATCCAACTGGCACAGATGGTGATGTGGTTGAAATTAATAGAGTACAGATTACATTAGGCAGCGGCAATGGTACATATGGCGTAGAAGAAGCAGTTGCATTAATCAATGCTGAGACTCCTAATCATAACGTTACCGCAGTTAAAGTTGGTGCGGCCACTGAAGTGTTTAGCGACATTGCAGGACAAGGTAGTGCGTATGGTATTATTGCTGGATATACTCCCTTTAGTGCAACGATCAACGGAGTAACTGTTAACTTTACAACAACCACCAGTGGTAGTGCGGCATATGGTGATCCTGTTGTGGCTGATCAAAACGACATGGTAGCAGATATCAATGCGGCCAAAATCCCAGACGTTGTTGCTAGCCTGGTCAATGGTACGGACATTAAACTAAGACACAATGCTGGTGGTGCAATTACTATTGCGAATGTCACAGCAGATGCCAACAGCAATAACTTTGCTGGTGCAAGCTCGTTATCAAGTTTACCTTTGGCCACAGCCGCAAACACTACAACAAGTGCGCTACGTTTAATACGACAAGATGGTGGCCCATTAACTATAAGAGATTTTTCTGGTCAATTCTTAGACACGGCTGGAGTGATGAGTGGACAGAATGGTCGTTATGCACTGGGCTTGAACATTGAGCAAGGTATCAGATCAAGTGGCATTACTGTTGTTGCAAATATGCTAGCTCGTGATGCACTAAGTGCTCTGGTTGGTGATCAGTGCTATGTTATCGACGATGGCAATGGTGAATGGGCCACATTCGTCTACAGTGGTAGTCAATGGACCAAGGTTGGTGGCGAACGAAGTGTAGCGGTAGATGCCAGAACAATCAAAGAAGTAGTAGCATTGCCTGGTGCAACAACCACAATTGGTACAGTCAGTGAAGATCGCAGAATCTTAAATGTAAGTGTAACTGTACTGCAAGACTTAGTCAATGCCCCGGACTTTACCATTGATGTTGGTGCCAATACAGTTTGGCAGTTTAGCCAACACGGTTCTAGTAAAGTTGGTACATACGTTGTGGACACAGATTTAATTACTTCAGTAAGAGAAGATGTTATTGTAAATATACCAAGCAATACAGCAACTGGCAACATCAGAGTTGAGGTTTCTTACATATAATGAAAACATATAATAACACAGCAGGTACTACATCAAGTGACTTTGCATTGGGTCAAGGCTCTGGAGCCGAAGTTCGTCATTTTGTACTAACTGCCGCAACTACTGCATCCAACGAGTTTGCTGTCTCTAGAGATGGTGTGGACATTGACCTAAATGGTGTAGAGTTTTATGATATCAAGGTACTTGCTCGAAATGGTTCTGGCATTGTAGCAAGACATATTCGTGGCACTATATCAGGCCCAACAATAACTAGAATTGAAGATGTGTTTCAAGAAGACTTTAGTGCAAATGTTACACTGACTTCTGCCAATTCAATTTTAAGCATTGAGTGTACTCCAGATGGTGTTACTCAAACCGACTATACAATATATGTGGTGCTGACTCGTGTGTCAGCATAATGAGAGGACACAATGAGTAATTTTTTCCATGGCAAGATGTTTGCTAAAATATCAGAATTAGATGAAACTATTGAATTTGATACCGCTGATGAATTTGTGGTTGTTAATGATCACATTACACAAAAAATCACAGGTCAGAATTTAACTGAGTCTATTGTTGCCATTGGTAACCTTGCTAGCAAAGCATACGTTGATGCAGTGGTAGATGGGGCACCTGAACTTCTTAATACACTAAATGAAATTGCGGCTGCACTGAACGATGATTCAAACTTTGCAAGTAATATTATTAATTCTATTGCAACCAAACTACCAACTGCAAATTTTGGATTAGAATTCTGGTCAGCACTGGAAGGTGTAAACACCTTCCATATTGCAGAAGGCAGTAACCTATACTATACACAGGCTAGGTTTGATTCAGCATTTACTAACAAGACAACAACTGCCTTGGCCGAAGGTGACAACTTATATTGGACACAGGCTCGCTTTGATACAGCACTGAGTTCTAAATCAACATCGGACACTGCTGAGGGAAGCAATTTATACTATACACAGGCTCGCTTTGATGCGGCAATTGCTGCCAAGACAACTGCAGATGTAGCTGAAGGTAGTAACCTATACTTCACAGAACAACGTGTACTTGATATAATTTCGGCACAGCCTACCTACAGATTGGTCAATGGCAGCTTTGAAATTACGCTCGATGCAACTGGTACACTTACTCTACCAGCTGATCCTACAAGTGACAGCCACGCGGCAACAAAGGGTTATGTTGATAGTCAGTTCAACTCCATTGAATCTGACAGATTAATTAGCGGAAGCTTTGAAGTCACGCTCGATGCAACTGGTACACTTACTCTACCAGCTAATCCTACAAGTGACAGCCACGCGGCAACAAAGGGTTATGTTGATAATCAAATTACTGACGTTGTTGCAGGCCAAGGCTTTGCGACACTAGACTACGTAGAAGATGCCATTACCTCTGTAATGGCTGCCGCAAGAATTGAAATCAGCACTGAGATTGATACAGCTATTGATACAGCCATTGATACAGCAAGAAGTGAGATCAGTGCTGAAATTGACTTAGCTATCACCACAGCAATTGACTCAGCACTCAGTGCAACTGGTCTTGACGGCGGCGAATTTTAATAGCTAGCAATACATCACACGGATATTATGAGTGAGCAGTCGGCTTATCAAAAACGTTTTGGTGGTTCAGTAGAGGATAGCAAGTATCCCGCAAATGATTTTATACAACAGGTACTAGGTAGAAGCACTATCAGGGGATTCACAACCCAACCATTGGCACCTGGTCAACTTGAACTCTTAGTTGCGGCTGCCCAAAGTGCTTCAACCAGCGGAATGCTACAAACCTGGAGTGTTATTGCACTCACTGATAAAGAAAGCAAGGATCGGCTGGTCAATTCTCCAAGAATAGTAAGAACAATGGGCAGTGTTGATTCTCATAATATGGTTGCACTAAACAGTTGTGCAGTTTTTTTAATATGGTTGGCAGACTTGCATCGAGTTGATAATATTTTACAAGCACATGCGGTAGAGAGAAACATCAATCCTGATCTGCTGTTACAAACGTCAAGAGCAGAATTTCATTTAAAGGCCATAATTGATGCCACAATTGCCGCACAGACTTTTTCGTTGGCCGCTGAAAGCCAAGGACTTGGCATAATGTACTGCGGTGCTGTTAGACAATTTCCTGCAGATCATTTCATTACAAACTTTAATTTGCCTCCTCTTACCTTTCCCATTTTTGGTATGGCAGTGGGTTATCCAAATGCATTTGCACAGGCAGTCAAACGTCCCAAGCCAAGACTGCCCACAAACATTGTGTTACATCACGGTTGTTATAAACCATTTGATAACATGGATGACATCAGTGGCTACAATGAAATACATAAAACTTTTAATGGGTCTCCTGCGTTACACAACAAAGACTTTGTTGATCGGCTGGTAGAAAGAATGGCTGTGGCAGAAGACAAAAAGAAAGTGGCACAAGGCCTAAAGCAAATGGGCTTTGATTTTAAATAACGAGCAATTGAATCCGATCGTAGATTGTAAATAACACTAGAAAAAGGATATATCATGGAAGAATTAGAACCAAAATTCTTTGTAAGAATTTGCGTTGAACGTGAACTTACAGATCAAGAGTTTACAGATTTGACAGAAATCGTTGATGATGAAATTGGTGAAATAGTTGTGTCTGATGATGTACTAGAGCACATGAATGACAACAAAATGTGGTGTTATGTGTTTCAACTCAGTACCAACATTGAGCACAGTGAACTTGGTTCAGCCGCTGGTGATATCCTAAGCTATGAAATTGACCAAGTAATCCCTGCAGGACTTGAATGGGAACTAGAAGCCAGCACAGAAGATCTTGAACTGGATGTTCCTGACAATGCAACTGAACAACAGGTGCATGAAGCCGCTCTCTCTTACTTTCGCAACATACTCAAGGGCTAATGAAATATTCCCCTGCCGCATTGGAGCTGTTAGGTTATACTCGCCGCAGTGACAAGTGGAATGACTTTGTTACCAAGACCATGGCCACATGGTACCGGTTCGTGCCTGATCATAGCGAGTGCAACTTTGCTTGGGTCAACAATGAACATCATCGCAACAGTCAAGGTGTTACACACGGTGGTGCCCTAATGACCTACATGGACTACTGTATGAGTGCTACTATTTGGGACCTAACTGGGGGCGGTGCCGCATATACCATGCAACTGGACAATCAGTTTGTGCATCCTGCCAGAATTAAACGTTGGTTATTCTGCAGAGTTGTTCCACGTAGTGTAGGCAATACTATAGAACTAGATGGGGAAATAAGAGCCAACGATCCAACTGGTATGCCTATACTAAGAAGCTATGGCAAATTTACTTTGCCAAAAAAGCCAAAAGTACTGGCAGATGGAGAATAAATATCATTATGTATAGAAGAAGACATAGACACAACCTAGACTCCGTAACAATCGGACGATATGCTGGAGAAGAAAGCAATACTGAGAACACAGTATCAGTTGGACGAAAAGCTGGTTACTCTCAGCAAAAACAATGGGCAATTGCCATTGGTGACCGTGCTGGCGAAGAAACACAAGATCTAAATGCCATTGCCATTGGAATACTTGCAGGGCAGACTTCCCAATCCACATTTGCAATTGCCATTGGAAATCAAGCAGGCAGAACAACTCAAGGTACAAAAGCTACTGCCATTGGCGGCAATGCAGGACAGTCATCACAATCCACGCTGGCCATTGCTGTTGGCGAAAATGCAGGTCAAACTACACAGGGCACAAAGGCCATTGCTGTTGGCGAAAATGCAGGTCAAACTACACAGGGCACAAAGGCCATTGCTGTTGGCGAAAATGCAGGTCAAACTACACAAGGTGCTGGTGCCATTGCTGTTGGCGAAAATGCAGGTCAAACTACACAAGGTGCTGGTGCCATTGCTGTTGGCGAAAATGCAGGTCAAACTACACAGGGCACAAAGGCCATTGCTGTTGGCGAAAATGCAGGTCAAACTACACAAGGTGCTGGTGCTATTGCTGTTGGTAGCAATGCCGGACAAGCCACACAGTCTACATTGGCCATAGCTATCGGTGACCATGCTGGAGAAACTACACAAGGTACAAATGCAATTGCCATAGGCGAAAATGCAGGTAAAGGAACTCAAGGCGAAGGCGCAATTGCTATTGGTAAAATGGCCGGCAGTGAAAATCAAGGCAAGTCTAGTATTGCTATTGGTAATCAAGCAGGATTAAAAGATCAACCCGAGTCGAGCATTATTATCAGCACCAGTGACACAGAGATTACGGCAAAGAAAAAGGGTCTTTATATAGATCCTATTAGAAAATTTGACGACCGTGAAGCCAGACCTGCTACAGTCAAAGAAGGAAATGTTCTTTCTTACAATTATCAAAACGACACCGAAAATGCCACAAAGGAAGTGGTAACAGGTTTCCCTCGCTTGCCAGTGTACCCAGCTGATGCAGAAGTATTGTTGGCATTCACTGAAGCCAAGAAAGGCTTACCCCCACCTGTACTTGGCCCATTGGACAACGGTACAATGTACTTTGACAGTACAAAGAAAAAGGTCAAGGTATACAATGGTACCAAATGGATTGCACTATCAGATGAGGACGATCTTACAAAGCTTAAAGCAGAATTAATGGCAGCTATTGCGGCCGCGGCTGCGGCGGCAAAGGCTGCAAGTGCTGGTGGTGCAGGTGGTCCGTTCCTGACAGGTGGCGGTTCATACACAGCCGGATCAAGCGGAAATGTTCCAACTGTTGTTGGTGGTGGTAGCAGTGCAGAATACTATAACGCTGACGGTACTCCTGCTATTGCTGGCAAAGATTTTTATTGGGAAGATGCTAGAAACATTGGTCAGGCAAATGGATACTATCCTATATTCTATAAAGATTTGACTGTGGTAGAAACTGTAAGAACCAAGTATGATGCAATTACTCCGTTAGATAGAGATGACAGACCAGGTGTAATAACCACAGTTTACAGCAACGGGCATCGTACAATAGAACCAATTCCAGTTGAAACCTGGAACCCACCTGCCGCTGCCTGGCAGGCGTTGTCACAAGACGAGCGTAGAGCAATTCTTAACGAGTACGCCGCTTTCAGTGGTGTTGAAGTGATGATATCCAATCCAAGTGGTGACGGTGATAGTGACTTTATTAACACCATGACAGGCGATCCATTTAGACGATTCTTAGAATCCAAGGGACTTGGTTAATTTTTAAATTATTAACCAAAAACGCTTGACAAAATCCTTAGAGTTTGCTATACTAACGCATAGACCGTAAACTCTAAGGAACAATATGAAAATCAATTTACGCAAGGCCAGTGTGGTCCAGCAAACAATTACTGACGAAATCAAACGTCTGGGCACAGAAGAAACAACTGTTAAAGTCAGTTTGTTTGAAACCAATATCCAAGCTCGCTTAGATGAACAGTTAGGGAAAGTACGTGCTAATCATGCACAAGCAGGTCGCTTGTTAAATGCCAACAAGTTCCTACGTGCAGTGGTAGCAAAGAAAAACGCTGAAGTGGGCATTACGGATTACCTGGCTGAAGAAGCCATGTTGGCCAGTGCTGAAACACGCTTAAAGGCATTTAGTGATGCTGTGGTTCGTCCCAGCCTGGATGCACTAACAGCAGAAATCGAAAGCCGCAAGGCCAACAGCAACAACGAACGTGCCAGCATTTACGGTCGTGAGTACACAGTTGATGTTAACGTTGTACCAGCTGAGGCAGTTGAAACTGCCAAGAAAGAACTGGAAACAATTCGTCGACGTCGACGCAAGATCAAGGACGAAATGGTCAGTATCAACGTCCGCACAGAAATTGAAGTACCTGAACAGGTGGCACTTGTGCTAACTGAACTTGGGCTAGACTAAGACTGCCACACTTGGTCCAAGGTAAAAGCGAAAATAACACATTGCGTTTGCAATGAACAACTCCTGACACGGTCTTGAAAACACTGTCTCAACTAGCATTGCTAGGGTATACTATTATAAATTGATGTTTGATGACATACCCAAGCAAAAAGCGCATGTTTGATATTAGATGTTTGATTGTTGCTGTTTGACTGTTTTCGTTTCCCTTGCTTCGTGGCACTATAAGTATATCAATGAACTACTCCACATTAAATTTTAATAACTTGGTCTCATTGAAGATCCCATCTGACACAGAAGAAATTCGTTTGATGGGAATCCAAACTGGATTTGGAGGTTTGGAATGGGAACAGTCAAAGAAAGTCTTAGAATCTAGAACTCATGCTCGCATCAACAGACTGCTGGCGGCTTTTAAAACTCTTCCTGTAGGGTCAACCATTGTTGATATTGGTGCAGGCAATAGCCTGGTTGACCTAGCACTCATGGTATTATTCCCAGAAAAGGATTTTAAATTTATCCTGGTTGACGGTGACGAATTTATAAAATCAGAAAAGTATACAGCACCAGACGGTCCATGGAACCCTGAACACTATAACGAAAATGGTTACAATGCTTACAACGACTGGTCTTTTGTAAAAAAAGCTATTCAACTAAACAACTTGCCGGTAGAAAACTTTTCGTTTATTCACCCTGACAACTTTAAAGAATGTAGCGCAGATGTTATAATGACATTTTCATCGTATGCATGGCACTACCCCTTGGAAACTTACTTGGATCTGATAACTGCTGGATTAAAGAAAAATGGATATCTAAGTTTTCAGCCACTGATGAATACTAACAATGCAGTTAAAAAGTTAAATGATAGGTTTGGTCAGGCAGTTATGTTTGAGCAATTTGACTTTGATCCAAAAAGCTTTAATGAAAATGAAGCAGAAAAAATAGAAGCGCAAATTGCGTCAGGAAAATTATTCAGATCACCATTTGGCCATCATGGGATATGGCAACGTAAATGAACAGTTTGGAAAAAGTTTGGGCCAGAGCAACGGGCCATTTAATGGGCCAAACTGATGAGGATAAGCCTAGTGTGCCCATTCTTACCAGACAAGAAGCCAGAATTGCCTTGACTTTAAAGACGTTTTGGGTTATAATACATGTAATAACCTGTTTGTTTATTTGTGCTAACGTTATACATCATTGGTAGGAGCCATTATGGGTCGTGTGGGTTTTTGTTGCAAATGGATCAATGATCCTAGTGAAGTGGCTGGCATGAAAGTCAGTGCTGTGGATCGAGACTTAAACGGACGTAGCACCACCATGCGCTGG
>Ga0114975_10003587_pt1 | contig 10331 bp, 7 predicted proteins | sample S_130626_EF_Meta_FD_87031 | JGI IMG/M metagenome (GOLD analysis project Ga0114975, IMG submission 87031) | Freshwater microbial communities from Lake Simoncouche, Canada to study carbon cycling - S_130626_EF_MetaG | ecosystem: Environmental > Aquatic > Freshwater > Lake | place: Lake...
ACCCCGTGGACCCTACCCGCCAATCAGGCGCTCAATCTGCATCCGGAGATTACGTATGCCTTGTTGGACGTAATCTCCGGGACCGAAAGCAGCACCGAACCCACTGCACTCGGTGGTGGCCCGCGTTGGCTCATTGTCGCCGCCGACCGCGCCCAAAACTGTCTCAGTGACTGGGGCCTGGCGGGCGCCGTGCGCGCAACCGCGCCTGGCCGAGCCCTGAGCGGCATCGGCTTTGCCCATCCCTTGGCCAACCATCCCCCAAGCCGAGATGGCCTTGAACCCACCTCGGCCAATCCTGTCGAGCCGTTTTATCGCCGCCGGTCCAACGTGGTTCTTGGCGAGTACGTCACGACCGAAACCGGAACCGGAGTCGTTCATTCGTCGCCAGCGTACGGTGTTGAGGACTTCCTGTCTTGTAAAGCCAGCGGCCTGACCGACGCCGAGATTTTGACGCCGGTTCTGGGCGACGGCCATTACGTCGATTCCCTGCCCCTGTTTGGCGGCCTGTCGATCTGGGAGGCTAACCCACGGATCGTCCAGGCCCTGCGCGACGCCGGTACGCTGCTTCGCGTGCAGCGCTACAAACACCCGTACATGCACTGCTGGCGTCACAAAACGCCGATCATCTACCGTGCGACCAATCAGTGGTTCGCGGGCATGGATGTGACGCCGCTTGATGGTGGCTCGAGTCTGCGGGAACGGGCCCTGGCCGCGATCGAGGCAACCCGCTTCTACCCTGCCTGGGGCAAGGCAAGGCTGCATGCCATGATCGCCAACCGGCCCGACTGGACGCTGTCCCGACAACGGCAGTGGGGCGTCCCCATGGCCTTTTTTGTCCATCGTGAAACCGGCATGCTGCATCCACGTACGGCGGAATTGCTCGAACAGGTCGCCAAGCGCGTCGAAGTCGGCGGGATCGAAGCGTGGCAGACACTTGATCCAGCAGAGCTGCTTGGTTCTGAGGGACCCGAATCTGCACAGTGGTACATCAAGAACCCCGATACCCTCGATGTCTGGTTCGACTCCGGAACGACCCACTTCACCGTGCTGCGTGGCTCCCACGCGGCCGAATCGACCTTTCCAGCCGATCTATATCTGGAAGGCAGCGATCAGCACCGCGGCTGGTTCCATTCCTCACTGCTCACCGCCTGCATGATCGACGGTCGTGCCCCTTACAAGGCGCTACTCACGCATGGTTTCGTGGTCGACGGCCAGGGTCGCAAGATGTCGAAATCGCTCGGCAATGTTGTCGTCCCGCAAAAGGTCGCCGACTCGCTCGGCGCCGAAATCTTGCGCCTCTGGGTCGCGAGTACCGATTACTCGGGCGAGCTGAGCCTTTCGGATGAAATTCTCAAACGGGTCGTTGAAAGCTATCGGCGTATCCGCAATACGCTTCGCTTTCTGCTCGCCAACACAAGTGATTTCGATCCCGAGCATGATGCGCTGCCCATGGCGTCGTTGAGCGTCATCGACCGTTATGCGATCGCGATGGCCGCGCGTACCCAGGACATCATCGCTGATGCTTATGAACAGTATGACTTCCATACCGTTGTTAGCACCGTACAAGGATTTTGTACGGAAGATCTCGGTGGGTTCTGGCTTGATGTTCTGAAAGACCGCCTGTACACGACCCGTTCGGATTCACGCGCCCGCCGCTCAGCGCAGACGGCCCTGTGGCAAGTCACCAATGCCCTGTTGCGCTGGATTGCCCCGATCCTCTCGTTCACCGCCGAAGAAGCCTTTCCCCTGCTTAGCCCCCGGCAACACGCTGCTGGGGCTCAGACCATCTTTTCGCAGACCTGGCACGGGCTCCCCGGGATCGATCAACCGGAACAACTCCTGGCCGACTGGGACAACATCCGGACATTGCGCGCCGAAGTCCTCAAAGCCATCGAATCCGAGCGTGCTGCTGGCCACCTGGGATCCTCCCTGCAGGCTGAAGTCACGATCCGAATTGGTGGCTCAGCCCACGCGCTGTTAGCCCGACTGGGTGACGATCTCAAATTCGTTCTGATTGTCTCGCGGGCCACGCTTGAAGTCGGAGAAAGTCCGACGCCGATCATCACTGTGACCCCAAGCCAGCACACGAAGTGCGAACGCTGCTGGCACTGGCGTGCGGATGTCAATATCTCCCCGGGCCATCCCGGTCTGTGTGGACGCTGCGTCGACAATTTGGACGGTATCGGCGAAGCAAGGACGCAAGCCTGATGCCACCGCGCCAACTCCCTGAGGGTAGCGACGAGTCCGGGAGCGTGGGCCCCCGTCCCGGCGGTCGGGGGCGCCGGGCTGGCCGGAAAAAATCAAGCCGCCTCCGAGCCACGCTTGCGCGGCTGCTGCCCTGGATGGGCATCGCAAGCCTGATCCTTGCGCTCGACCAAGCCACCAAATTCCAAATCCAGCGGTTACTGCAGCCAGGCGACCGGGTTGTGATCGTGGAGAACTGGTTCGACCTCACCCTAGTCTTCAACCGCGGTGCCGCATTCAGTTTTCTGGCCGACGCATCGGGTTGGCAACGCTGGTTTTTTATCGGCATCGGCGCTTTGGCCACGACCTATCTGATCTGGTTACTGGCTCGGCACAGCGGGCAACGGCTGTTCGCCTTTGGACTCGCGATGATTCTCGGTGGCGCCAGCGGTAATGTGATTGATCGCATCTTGCAGGGCCAAGTTGTGGATTTTTTGCTGGCACACTGGCGCGAAGTGTTTTTTTGGCCTGCGTTCAATGTGGCCGATAGCGCCATCACGATTGGCGCAGGTCTTCTGATCCTGGATGAAATCCGGCGAGTGTCGCGTACGCGATAAACCGGCGATGATGGTGCATGCACTCCAATCGTCACGCCGGTTACTGCCTGGGTCAGCCCGCTGCCAAGCCGCTCAATGACGATTGCCAAGATCTCTTCGATGACAATTGCCATGACTCCTTCGAAAGCGTCCGCATCCATCACGCCCGCAGCAGCGCCCGCATCAAGCCCTGCGCTGCCGCCCGATCCGCTCGCCCACAAACGTCTGGTGCTGGGGATTACGGGGGGGATTGCCGCCTACAAAAGCGTTGAATTAGCGCGTCTGCTCAGCAAAGCGCTGGTGGCAAGCATCCAGACGGTGATGACCGAAGCTGCGACGCGCTTTGTCGGGACGGCCACGTTTCAGGCGGTCACCGGACGACCCGTATTCACTGATGCCTGGGATACCCGGGTCGCTAACGGCATGGCCCACATCGATCTGTCGCGCGAGGCCGACGGCATTCTGATCGCGCCAGCGAGCGCCGACTTTCTCGCCCTACTCGCCCAGGGACGCGCACCGGATCTTTTATCCACGCTATGTCTTGCGCGGGATTGTCCGCTGGCCGTTGCCCCTGCGATGAACCGACAGATGTGGGAACACCCGGCAACCCAGCGCAATCTCGCGCAATTACGCGCTGATGGCATTGCGATCTTCGGTCCCGGGAGCGGCGACCAAGCCTGTGGCGAGGTGGGCGACGGGCGCATGCTCGAGCCTGCGGAATTGATCGACGATCTGCGCGCCTGGTTCGCCCCCAAGCGTCTGGCCGGCAAGCGGGCGATCGTCAGCGCTGGGCCAACCTTTGAAGCGATCGACCCCGTTCGCGGCATCACCAATCGGTCATCGGGCAAGATGGGGTACGCCGTCGCGCGGGCTCTGACTGAGGCGGGCGCTGATGTCATCCTAGTCTCGGGACCGACCGCGCTCCCTGCTCCGAGAGGGGTACAGCGCATCGAAATCGAGTCGGCCCTGCAAATGCGCGATGCCGTGCATGCCAGCTTGCCAGCGGACCTGTTCGTCGCCGTCGCCGCGGTCGCGGACTGGCGCCCAGCAACCATCTCGACCCAAAAGATTCGCAAAGCAGAAGGCGCGGTGGCACCTGAGCTGCGGTTTGTCGAGAATCCAGACATCCTCGCCGAAGTGGCAGCCCTGCCAAACGCACCGTATTGCGTTGGGTTTGCGGCAGAGACTGACGACACCACGGCAGACCGACGAGATCTCCAGAATCAGGCGCTCGCCGAACTGGCCTCGGCCAAACGCCTGCGCAAGCGTGTCCCGCTCCTTGTCGCCAATATCGGTCCGGACACGTTCGGGCGAGACGACAATGCCTTGCTACTGGTCGACGAATCCGGCGCTATCGCCCTACCCCGTGCGTCCAAGGACGCGCTGTCCCGGGCGTTGGTGGCTGAGATTGCCAGCCGCCTGGGCCACGAACACCCATGAAGCCAGCCCGGCATGAAGCCAGCGCGGCACCGCCCCCTTCAGACCTGAATCATCGCAACCCACCCGCACCCTGTCCGAGGCGCTCTCATGCGTATTGCTGTCCGCATCCTTGACCCCAGACTCTCCGACCAGCTACCCAGCTACGCCACCCCCGGCAGCGCTGGGCTGGACTTGCGGGCCTGCATCGAAATGCCGCTGACCATTGCGCCCGACCAGGCGGTGATGCTGCCAACCGGCATGGCGATTCATCTCGACGACCCAGGCTACTGCGCGATGATTCTTCCGCGCTCCGGACTCGGCCACAAGCACGGGATCGTTCTGGGCAACCTGGTTGGACTGATTGACAGCGACTACCAGGGCCCGCTGCAGGTCTCTTGCTGGAATCGCAGCGCTCAGCCGTATACCGTGCAACCGCTGGACCGGATTGCCCAACTCGTCATCGTGCCGGTCAAGCAGGTGCAGTTTGATCTCGTCGATGCATTCACGTCGAGCGAACGCGGTGCTGGCGGATTCGGCAGCACCGGGCGGGCATAAGGCGTAACAAGCCCTCAACCGCGGGCAACGGTCTCCGCGACGAGTGCCTCAAGCTTGCGTCCGTCTGCATTAAAGCTGCGGATCCCTTCAGCGAGTTTCTCGGTCGCCATTGCGTCATCGTTGACCGAGAACCGGAAATCCGACTCGTTGAAATGCGCTTTCTCGAGCACTGCGGCCTTCGCGGCCGAAGGTGAGAGTGCCTGAGCCACCTCATCGGTGGAAGCCCGCAACTGCTCCAGAAGGTCCGGGCTGATAGTCAACAGATCACACCCCGCCAGGGCCAGAATCTGGCCAACGCTGCGAAAACTCGCCCCCATGACTTCCGTCTTTACATCGAAATGGCGAAAATACGTCCAGATTTTGGTAACTGAAATCACACCTGGGTCTTCGTGCGGTGCCAGATCCCGGCCAGCGCGAGCCTTGGCCCAATCGTAAATCCGCCCGACAAAGGGAGAAATCAGGGTAATACCGGCATCGGCGCAAGCCACCGCCTGAGCGAACGAGAACAGGAGCGTCAGATTGCAGTGAATCCCTTCACGCTCCAGGATTTTCGCCGCTTGAATCCCTTCCCAGGTTGCCGCAATCTTGATCAGGACTCGCTTTCGATCAATGCCCTCGGCCTCATAAAGGCTCATGAGGCGGCGCGCACGGGCCAGAGTCGCTTCGGTATCGAAGGACAGTCTGGCATCCACTTCGCTGGAAACGCGCCCTGGGACGATGCTGAGAATTTGCAGGCCGAATTTCACCAGCGTGCGGTCGCAAAGCAGGTCGAGTGGCTCTGTGCGGTGCTTGGCGACCGTTTCATCCAGTAACGTTCGATATTCGGGCTTACCCACCGCCTTGAGAATGAGCGTCGGATTGGTCGTCGCGTCCTGGGGGGCATAGGCCCGCATGGCATTGAAGTCGCCCGTGTCAGCGACCACCGTCGTCCAGCGTCGCAGCGAATCGAGAGCAGTTGTCATGTTGGCACTCAAACGTTAAACATATCCCGCCAGATATTGCGCGCCCAGGCATCGGCGTACTGCCCCTCGAGCGCGTTGGCCTGCGATGACAGGCCCCCAGAACCGGCAACGGTCACCATGGTTTTCTGATCGGAATTGTAGCGATGCACCGACGCTACATGCACGACATTGCGGTCGTCGACATAGGAATAGCAGGTATTGACCATCATGGCGGGTTGCGGTGCCCGCCCATGAAGGATCTCGAGAATCGCTGCTGCTGCTGCCTTGCCGTGCTGATTGGCCATATGTCCCGATTTCGGCATCAAGGGTGCGGCCATCACAGCGTCTCCCAACACGTGAATACCTGGGACAGCGAGAGACTCCATCGACACCCAATCCACACCACACCAACGGTTATTCACCGTAATCAGTCCGGTTTTCTGCGCAAGGTCACCCGCGCGATGGGGCGGAATAATATTGAGGACATCCGCACGGATCCGATCACCGAATTCGGTAACGACGATTCCCTCCTGCGCCTGCACCTCAGTCACCAGCGAATTGGGCCGGTATTCGATCATGCTCCCGTAGGGCTCCCAGGCCTTCAGAAAGAGACCCTTCTTCGACTGGATGTCTTCATTCGCGTCCAGAACGATGATTTTTGCACTGGGATTATTCGCCTTCAGCGAAAACGCGACCTGGCAAACGCGTTCATACGGACCCGGCGGGCAGCGATAGGGTGCCCGCGGAATCGATAGAACAAACACACCGCCCTGGCGCATCGCCTCTATCCGACTGCGCAGGGCGACCGTTTGCGGCCCCGCTTTCCAGGCATGCAAGACTGTCTTCTGAGCCTCTGCGCCCAGACCCTGAATCTGGTCAAACTGAAAATCCACTCCCGGTGCAACAATCAGACGATCGAACGTCTGATCAGCGATCTTGACCAGACTGACCACTTTCTTCGTGGGTTCGATTTGGGTGACCTCGTCCACAAGGACGGTGACACCCGCATCGCGCAGACCCTGGTAACCCATGGTGAGGTCTTCGATCCGGCGGGTTCCGCCCACCACCAGATTGGATAGCGGACAGGAGACAAACTGCGGGTTACGTTCGATCAGCACCACATCCACGCTCGAGCCACCCCAGTGCTTGAGATAGCGTGCAGCGGTCGCACCGCCAAAGCCAGCACCGATGATGCCGATGCGCCCCAACCGACGTTCGACGATCGCCGGGGCGACCGGGGTGTTATTCGGGCTCGGGGCGGCGCAACCCGCAATCATGCCAAGTCCTGCAGAAGCGCCCATGGCCGCAGCCCCCTGCAGCAATCGCCGGCGGGATTGAATTAGTTCGGCCATCGTATTCTCCTCTCGACCGCCTTAGGACGGTTTCTGTCATTGGGGGCTACTGGCAAATGACGCGGTCACAGCGCCAGCAGGTTACCAAGGTACTGCCGCGGCAGTCGCGGTTTACGGCAGGGCTTTCTGCCGCGAAAAATGCTCGGCAAGCAGCGTGATCTGCTCGTCGGTATACCCCTTGGCGAGCTGATGCATGATCGTTGCAGAACGTTGTCCAGACCGAAACGCCTGCATGGTGGTGATCATGGCGTCGCGCTGGTAACCCGAAAGCGTGGGCATGCCACCGGCGGATCGGCCATCGACACCATGGCAGTTGGCACAATTGGAGGCCAGTACGCGTCCCGCAATCGTGGAGTCCACCCCCGCCTGCGCCGGCGCGGGTTGAGCCTGGACCGATGCACTTGCGAACGCGAGCGCCCAACCGAGCATGACCCGACCTTGCGTCAGGCGTGACCTCCAGCGCAGAACGCTGGCCAGCGCAGAGGTTCGGGTTGCCGCAGCGGAAGGGCAATCGGCCCCCTGACGACCGGACCCGGATAACTGAACCTGCGGATCAGGATCCGCGCGCAAGAATGTTGGTGATGGCAGCAATTCTTCGCTCCCCTGTCCATTGAAACCTATGAAACTGACGCAGGGCGCTCGAATGCCGCTCAGGCCGGCACGACCTCGACGCCACTGCGCTCTTCCCCCTCTCCGGTCGGTGGAACCGGCCGGTTGGGCCCGTCGAACGACAGTTGCACCTTGTCCGCCTCGTCCAGGTCGACCACGACCTTACCGCCGGTCAGCAAACGCCCGAAGAGCAGCTCATCCGCCAGCGCACGCCGGATCATGTCCTGAATCAGACGATGCATCGGTCGGGCGCCCATCAGCGGGTCGAACCCTTTCTTAGCCAGGAAAGCACGAAGCTTGTCGGTAAAGATGGCTTCGACCTTCTTCTCCTGCAACTGGTCTTCGAGCTGGATCAGGAACTTGTCAACCACCCGCATGATCACGTCAGAATCCAACGAACGGAACGAAATGATCGCATCGAGCCGATTGCGGAACTCCGGCGTGAACATGCGTTTGATGTCCACCATCTCGTCACCGGCCTGCTTGGTGTTCGAGAAACCGATCGAACTCTTCTGCAGGGATTCCGCACCGGCATTGGTCGTCATGATCATGATCACATTGCGGAAATCCGCCTTGCGACCGTTATTGTCCGTCAGCGTACCGTGGTCCATGACCTGCAGCAGGATGTTGAAAATATCCGGATGGGCCTTTTCGATCTCGTCGAGCAACAGCACGGCATGCGGTTTTTTGGTCACGGCCTCGGTGAGCAGACCGCCCTGATCAAAGCCAACATAGCCCGGAGGGGCCCCGATGAGGCGGGACACCGCATGGCGTTCCATGTACTCCGACATATCAAAGCGGATCAGCTCAATGCCCAGAATGAAGGCGAGCTGCTTGGCGACCTCGGTCTTGCCAACGCCGGTTGGCCCAGAGAAGAGGAAGGCACCGATTGGTTTTTCGGGTTTACCAAGACCCGAGCGCGCCATTTTGATCGCCGCAGCAAGCGCTTCGATCGCCTGATCCTGGCCAAAAACAACGTTCTTAAGGTCGCGATCGAGCACTTGCAGTTTGGAGCGATCATCGCTTGAGACCGACGCCGGCGGAATCCTGGCGATTTTCGCGACGATATCCTCGATCTCGTTCTTGCCAATCACTTTCTTCTGGCGACTCTTGGGCAAGATACGCTGGGCAGCGCCTGCCTCATCGATGACATCGATCGCCTTGTCCGGCAAATGGCGGTCGTTGATGTACTTGGCGGCGAGCTCGGCAGCGGCCGAGAGAGCGGATGCGGAATATTTGACTCCGTGATGCTCTTCAAACCGGGACTTCAGCCCGCGAAGGATCTGCACGGTCTGCTCCACCGTCGGCTCGTTGACATCGATTTTCTGGAACCGGCGCGAGAGCGCGTGATCTTTTTCGAAGATGCCGCGGTATTCGGTGTACGTCGTTGCGCCAATGCACTTCAGTTGCCCCGACGCCAGAGCGGGCTTAAGCAGGTTCGACGCATCGAGAGTCCCGCCAGATGCGGAGCCCGCACCAATGAGCGTGTGAATCTCGTCGATAAACAGCACCGCGTTCGGATTGGCCTTGAGTTGCTTGAGGACGGCCTTGAGGCGCTGTTCAAAATCCCCCCGATATTTGGTGCCGGCCAGAAGCGACCCCATGTCCAGCGAGAACACAACAGCCTCGGCCAGCACGTCGGGCACATCTTTCTGGGTGATCCTCCAGGCCAGCCCCTCGGCGATCGCGGTCTTGCCAACCCCCGCTTCGCCAACCAGCAGCGGATTGTTCTTTCGCCGCCGGCAAAGCACCTGAATCACCCGCTCCACCTCAGCCTCACGCCCGATCAAGGGGTCGATCCGCCCTTCCTTAGCCTGAATATTCAAGTTGGCGGTGTACTGGTCAAGCGCACCCGCCTGCTGCGGCGCTTGTGCATCCGCTTCGGCCTCAGCAGGTTCTTCGCGACCCGGGGCTTCCTTGGGTTGCGGTGTCTTGGTGATCCCGTGGCTGATGAAATTGACCACGTCGAGCCGGGTAATCCCCTGCTGATGCAGGTAGTACACCGCGTGGGAATCCTTTTCCCCAAAGATCGCCACCAGCACATTCGCGCCCGTCACTTCCTTCTTGCCGTTCGAGGTGCTCTGAACATGCATGATCGCGCGCTGGATGACCCGTTGAAACCCCAGAGTGGGTTGCGTGTCGATCTCCTCTGTCCCGGGAACAACCGGCGTATTTTCCCGGATGAACTGCGTCAGATTCTTGCGCAGATCGTCCAGGTTGGCCGCGCACGCGCGCAGGACCTCGGCCGCTGATGGATTATCAAGCAAGGCTAGCAAGAGGTGCTCGACCGTGATGAACTCGTGACGTTGCTGGCGCGCCTCGACAAACGCCATGTGGAGGCTGACTTCCAATTCCTGAGCAATCATGCTTCCTCCATCACGCACTGCAGCGGATGCTGGTGCTGGCGTGCAAAACTACAAACCTGATCCACCTTGGTCGCCGCCAGATCACGCGGGTAAACCCCACAGACCCCACGGCCTGCGCGGTGAACCTGCAACATGACCTGGGTCGCTTTCTCGCGCCCCATCCCAAAAAATTGCTGTAATACCAACACTACGAACTCCATCGGGGTGAAGTCGTCGTTGAGTATCAAAACCTGATACATCGGCGGAGGTTTGATCCGCTCGGTCTTGCGTTCAATGACGGGGGGGGAATCGAGTTGACGGCCAGGCATG
>Ga0114975_10003590_pt1 | contig 10325 bp, 12 predicted proteins | sample S_130626_EF_Meta_FD_87031 | JGI IMG/M metagenome (GOLD analysis project Ga0114975, IMG submission 87031) | Freshwater microbial communities from Lake Simoncouche, Canada to study carbon cycling - S_130626_EF_MetaG | ecosystem: Environmental > Aquatic > Freshwater > Lake | place: Lake...
ATGACTTTGCACTTAACGATTTTGACATTAGCTTGCCACGTTATTATGTTATTGAAGATGTAGGCCGTGCCAGCGAAGGATTTTCAGTAACTTGGTTTCCACATTTATACAGATTAAAACTCAAGAAGATTACTGATAGTCAGCAATTTGCTGATATTCTCAACAAGCCAGCTGTAAATGCTGACGGCATGCCAAGCGACATGACTTTGAAAGATTTGTTAAGCACTTATAACAAAGAAATTTCCATCAACAATCAAGTGGTAGCACAAGCAGAAGCAGATGCTCCTAAAAGCGGTTACGAAACTAGACAGTTTTACACATTGGCTGTTGACGAGTTAGGCAAACCAATTTTAAACACCGCAGATGAAGCTACTCTTTTAGCCAGTAACAATTCAAATGTTAATAGTAGTGCTGTAACCGCAGTGCCAAAACGCAGTGGTTACACAGGTTATTTGTTAGGAGATGGATTCCCAGTCAACGGTTATGACTTTGGATTTGGCATTCAGTTTCCAAGCGAGCCCTTGGCAGATGATTTCTTTTTAAGAACAGACTTTTTTCCTAACAGATTGTTCCGCTTTGACGGGAAACAAAGTGCTTGGATTGCTGTTGAAGACGGCGTTCGCATGAACATGACTAATAACGACTCTAGACAAACTCTTAAAACAGGATTTATTAATAATAATGATTATGTTTATAACGACGCACTAGTTTCCAGCTTTAAAACATACAATCAAGTGGAAATTGATGTGGGTGTTAGCGTGATTAATACAACAATGGAATATGCGGGCAATAATTTAGCCAAGTATATTGTATTCAAACAGTCAACTACTCAGCTTGGTTATGTGACTGCTGACAATGTTGGCATTATTACAGACAATAACGGAATGATACGAATTACATTACCTACACCAGATAAATTACCATATCCTGGACAGTGGAGTATCATGTTGTGCAACAACAGAGAAAGTGCAAAACAAAGTCTTAGCAAAGTTCTTAAACCCAGGGCAGATCTATAATGCAACATTTTTATGACGGTCAGATAAGAAGATATATTACACAAACTGTTCGTGTGTTAAGCAACTTTGTGGTCAAATATGGAGACGGTTCTTTACATAGAATTCCGGTTATGTATGGTGATGCTGACAGACAAGTAGCCAGTATTATTCGAAATAACAGTGAAAATAAAATCAACAGTGTTCCACGTATCAGTGTTTATGTTTCCAGTCTTAGTTTGGATAGAGATAGAATGTCTGATCAGACATTTGTTAGCAAAGTTAATGTACGTGAGCGAGACGTAGCAGACGGTTACTACACACAAGGGCAAGGTCGTAACTATACAGTTGAAAGATTAATGCCTACTCCATTTTTATTAAAATTAAAAATAGATATTTGGAGTGCAAACACTGATCAAAAATTACAAATACTTGAACAAATATTGGTCTTGTTTAATCCCAGTTTGGAATTGCAAACTACTGACAACTATATTGACTGGACTAGCCTAAGTGTTCTTAACTTAACTGACATCAGTTGGAGTAGTAGACAAGTTCCGGTTGGAACTCAAAGTGCAGGCGACCCTATTGACGTTGCTACACTCACTGTAGAAACTCCAATTTGGATTAGTCCTCCAGTTAAAGTTAAACATCTTGGGGTTATTACAAAAATTATTACCAGCATGTATAAAAATTCTACTACTAGCGATAGTTATATAGAAGGGTTAGGCACTGATTCTATGTCTTCTACTACTTCGTTTACTGACTTGTTGTCAGTAACAGTGTCTAGTATACAAAATTATCGTATTGCAGTTTACAACAGTCAAGCAATACTACTAGGAAAAAATGAAAATATTGTTCCTAGCGAAATTACTCTTGAAATTCCAGTTAGACAAGGCACAGCACTAGACTGGCAAGTGTTGTTTGACCAGTATCCTGGACAATACCATGCTGGCTCAAGTCAAATTTATCTAACACAACCTAACGGCACACAAGTGGTTGGAACTGTAGCTATCAATAGTCTAGATAATTCTATTTTACAAATTAATTGGAATCCAGATACACTAGTATCTGACACTGATATTGACAGTGCAGGACGTCTAGAAGGATCTGTAGGATACACTATTCCTAGTTATAGAAATGGTACGGCCAATCAAGGTTCCCCAGGCACGTTTGATGCCATTATCAATCCACTAACTTACAATCCTAAACGTCCGTTAGACCAAGATACTGATCAAACAGTTCGCCCAGGAACACGCTATCTTATCATTGAAGACATTGGCGATGTTGACAACGTTGACGGAGCAGACGGTTGGAAAGGCACTGACAATTCAGAGCTAGTTGCACTGGCCAATGATATCATAGAGTGGACTGGTGTAAAGTGGAATGTGATTTTTAATCATACTCAGAATACCGACTCTCTTGTGTGGCAAACGAATATATACACTGGAGTTCAATACTTATGGAACGGCGTTCAATGGGTCAAGAGCTTTGAAGGTGAATATGATTCAGGCCAATGGAAACTAATACTCTAAAAGAACAAATTACCTGTAGCGGTGCATTATTTTATGCTAAAAAAACTGGAAGGTTTTTACTTCTACAAAAAAGTCACGGCAAACACACAGGCACTTGGGGGCTTGTAGGCGGTACTAACATATCAGGCGAAACTCCATGGCAGGGTTTACAGCGTGAAATTACTGAAGAAATTGGATCTATACCAGTAATTTTAAAAACAATTCCACTAGAAACATTTGTGTCTAACGATACAGTGTTTAATTTCCACACATACCTGTGCGTTATAGAAGACGAATTTGTTCCTACACTAAGTGACGAGCATTATGGATGGGCTTGGGCAACTATAGACCGTGCACCTAAACCCTTGCATCAAGGGTTGCGTAACAGTTTCAGCAGTAAAACTATTCGTACTAAATTACAAACAATATTTGATTTAATAGATTTAATATGAATTCTGTCAGTCTAAAAGATGCTGATTCAAAAATTAATTCAGCGTTTACTAAAGCCAACTACGAATTATTAGAAAATCATCAGGACAAATTTGTTGGTAAAACACTTGAAGAGAAAAAACAACTTTTAAAAGATCTATGGCTAGCTGATTACAAAGCTAATATCACTAGTACAGAACTAGTTTTTGATAGAAAAAAAGACTTAACTATGTTTTTATTGCGTTGGAGTTAACCAAGTATTATGCTTGTCAACCCATACATCAAACATGGGTAAGTCTATTCCTAATTTGTTGGTACGATTTTTTAATTCTTTAGAAGCATTTACTCCGTAGAAAGTTTCGACTGTTGAAATATCATCAATAAACAAGTCGTATACAATAATATAAAACTCAGCATACGGTTCCCATGCACCGTAAATTCCAAAGTTTCCAGGCTGATAAAATATTTCTTCCCAAATTTTAATTTCTTCAATGGCAGGCGGGCGCAAATAATGCCAATGCGCCTGTGGCTCATCTTGGGCAGGCCCTTGTGAACTATAATTCCAAGGTTTTTTTAATATATCGTCAGTGGTACGTAGTGTAGTCATATTCTGTTAATGTTACTTATCCCCACCGATAAATATCCATGAACAAGTGCGGAGTGTAGATGATTTTTTCATATTATGAGGTAAAAGGATTGCCAGTAATTATCATTGATGAGTATTACAGTGAGAACGCGGCTAATCTAATTTGGCAAGAATTATGTTTCTTAAACAGTAGTCCTGATAAATTCCTTGATCCAAAAGATACTGGAAGTGCGTGGACTGAGAATAAAGATGGCGGTAAAAACTATCTAAGAAAAAACAAAGCACTGCCACTTGACTTAGTGTATTCAAATCGTGCAATTTCTGATATACTATCTGCTAACAGAAAAATATTTACAAAAGACATAGTTGACCAACTTGAAAAATTGCACATCTACTTCAGAACGTTAGATGGCATTGGTAATGATGCTACGTTAATCAACTATTACGAAAATTCCGATTACTATTTGCCACATGTTGATATGGCTTGTTGTACTGCACTAACTTGGTTCTTTAAACAACCAAAATCTTTCACTGGCGGACAGTTAGTCATAGAAGAAGAATTAAAAATAGAATGTGTATACAACAGGACTGTTGTATTTCCGTCAATGTTAAAACACTCTGTGGAATCTACAGTAGTTGAGACAGCATTAGTTGGGCAGAATTATGGTAGATATGCTATTACACAACTAATGTCTCACAAAATTTAAAGGTAAAATTATGTCACTAAAAGTTAACGGTTTCTTCCCTGGAGAACTAAAGCCCGATACTACTATTGCAGGGTGTATTGATATTTTTGAAAATGTGTGGCCAAGCCCACATGAAGCAATTGCAATGGCTGAAAAAGCCGCCGGGGACACAGATTCTGGAGCATACTGGGAACGTGCTGGTACTATTGGGCACGGTGCTTATCAAAATGCTCGAACTAACTTACTAATGCAACTATCACATGTTGCAGATTTAGCAAACAATCCAGCATTACAAAATATACATAATCAGTTTAATATGCTATTATTAGCGGCAGCTATTCCTTATGGTCAACGATATGGAATTGAACAAGGACTGTGGCATGAAGGATACAACTTATTAAAATATCGCGAAGGTGAAGAATACAAAAGTCATTATGATGGCACTTCGCAAACTGGAAGAGCAGTCTCTGCTATCTGTTACTTGAATGATGACTACGAAGGTGGTGAACTTGAATTTCCTAATTTTGGTATTAAAATTAAGCCGCTACCTGGGATGTTAATTTTGTTCCCGTCTAACTATGCTTACAGACACGTTGCACATCCTATAACTAAAGGAACAAAATATTCTTTAGTAACATGGTTACGTGATAGACAGGGTGACTAGTATGAGCAATGCAGAGCAATTTAAAAAAGATGGTTATGTTGTTATACGTAACGCAGTAAGTCGCGAACTATGTGATTTCTTTGCTCAGTATGCTTTATTTGATGAGATGCAAGACTTTACTAAAGAAAAAGATGTGTATCCTGTTGGGTATCAAGTGCCAAATGCTCATTCAAAATGCAACGATCCTGCAACTGAAACTTTACTATTAAAATTACAGCCAATTATGGAAGAGTACACCGGATTAACTCTTTATCCAACTTACTCCTACTACCGAGTATACCGCAAAGGAGACGAATTAGAACCACACAGAGATCGTCCTGCTTGTGAAATTTCTACTTCTGTATGTTTTAATTATAGTTACGGTGATACGTACAAGTGGCCTATTTTTATAGAAGGGCTTGCAGTTACATTATATCCTGGAGATATGGTTGTTTATCTAGGCTGTGACAGAACACACTGGCGTGAAAAGTTTAATATCGCAGACGATAATGCGTGGCATGTTCAAGGGTTTTTTCACTTTGTGGATGCAAATGGTATTCATACTGATCAAAAATTTGACAAAAGGTCACAAATAGGCGAAAATAGTAGTAACGGCCTTCTCCAGAAAGAAAAGAAAGCTAAATCAGTTAAAAGTTACATTCAATATACACAGGGATCAAAATGAAAGAAATTGTTGTCCTTGGAGGCGGCACCGCAGGATGGTTAACAGCATTATATGTTAAACAAATCATGCCTGGGTCTGAAGTAACTGTAGTACAAAATAAAAAAATAGGCATTATCGGAGTTGGAGAAGCTACTACTCCTCCTTTTGTAGATTTTTTAAAAATACTAAACATAAACACTTACGACTTTCTGCGTGATGTTGGCGGCACAATTAAGAATGGCATAAATTTTGAAAACTGGAGGGGAGATAGTAAGAAATACTTTCACCCTTTTAAAGCAAAACTTGGCAGTAAGTTTGATCAGTTTACAGTTCCGCCAATTTTTGGATATAACTGTATGGACTACTATGTAAAAAAATTAATCTATGAAAACTTAGACCTTAATGATTATGACTATTCTGTACTGTTGTCTTGTAGCAATAAAGTCGATCCTGATAATGTTGTAGGAGCTTTCCACTTTGACACAAATCGTGCATCTGAATATTTTGAAAAACAAGGTGTTCGTCGAGGAATTAGAATTGTAAATGATAATTTTGCAGGTGTTGAAGAAGACCCTAACGGATTTATTACAGCTATTAATTTAGATAATGTTAAACTAGCTTGCGATTTTGTATTTGATTGTAGCGGACTTGCCAGACTTATTGTTGGCAACCACTATAATACAGAGTGGTATAGCTATAAAAAACATCTGCCAATGAATAGTGCAATTCCATTTTATTTAGAAAACGGAGATAATATTAAACCGTATACAAGTGCAATAGCAATGCCGCATGGATGGATGTGGCAAATTCCATTACAGCATAGAATTGGTGCGGGTTATGTATTTGATGCAAATTACATAACTGCGGAACAAGCAAAACAAGAAGCAGAAGATTATCTAGGTCAAACTATAGAAGTTTCTAAACTAATCAAATTTGAATCTGGCAGATTTAAACAAACATGGGTTAAAAATTGTGTGGCTGTGGGATTATCTGCTGGATTTATAGAGCCGTTGGAATCGTCAAGTATACACATAACCATTACACAACTGCAAACCTTTGCACATTTTGTAAATCATATGTTTGTACACAATGAAAATACTACGAGCATGTATAACACATTAATATCACAATGTAACGATGAAATTTTAAATTTTGTGTACTTGCATTATTTGACGGATCGTGCAGACACTGAATTTTGGAAGAATTTTAAAAGAGATTATCTTCCACCGGAAAATTTTAAACATACACTTGGATTAATTCACGAGTCTAATTTACGATACCAGGATACGTACTATATAACACAAAATAATGCTTTTAATTTATACAGTTATTTGCATGTTTGCCAAGGATTAAATTTATTTAAAAAACCAATAGATATTTTTGGATTTGATAATGTTACTCCTTCTATTCCAGAATATAAAAATATAATAGATGCAGGTGTATTAACTGCTAAAACACACAATGAATTCTTAAAAGGTTTACATACAATATGAAGATAGTTATAGTTGGCGGAGGCACAGCAGGTTGGATTGCGTCTTATTTTATTACTAAAGCACAACCTGGAAAACATGAAGTTACTGTAATCGAGTCGTCTAAACTTGGTATTATTGGTGCTGGAGAAGGATCCACTGGCACTATGTCAGATTTGTTGAAAGGTGCTTATTTTGATGCAACTATTGATGTTAATGAATTTTTAAAAGCAACCGACGGCACTTGCAAGATGGGCATTTACCACAAAAACTGGAGCGGTGATGGATTTGGATATTTTGCTCCACTAGATGCTAGTCCGTCTTGGGCCAGTTGGACTGACACTTATTTTAGATATGTGTTAGCTAAATTCAAACGAGATAAGATTCATTTATCGACTCCAATAGGACAAGATTTTGAAAATGGTAAAGTTATTCCGCAAGCATTTCATTTTGACGGGCACAAGGTTGGCGAATTTTTTAAAAATATCTGTAAAAAGGACGGTGTCACTATCATTGACAGTGTTGTTGACGATATTAGTTTAGATGAGCAAGGAAACATTGATTCGTTAACATTAGACAACGGTACCAAAATTAATGCAGACTTATTCATTGACTGTACAGGATTTGCTAGAATATTGATGAAAAAAATAGGAGTTGATTGGCATTCCTATAGCGATTGTTTGCCAGTTAATACTGCTATGCCATTCTTGCTAGAGTATGAACCCGGTGAAAAAATATTACCACTGACTGGAGCCACGGCATTGTCTAGCGGATGGATGTGGAATATTCCCTTACAAACCCGTCGTGGATGTGGGTATGTGTTTGATAGAAATTTTATTACCGAAGAACAAGCACAAAAAGAAGTTGAAGACTATTTGGGTAAAAAAATTAAACCTATTAAATTTATTAAATTTGACGGTGGAAGAAGTACAGCATTTTGGAAGAATAATGTATTAGCATTAGGACTGGCAGCGGCATTTGTTGAACCTCTAGAAGCAACTTCTATTCATTCAACAATTATGCAATTATTGTTTTTCGTTAAAGAATACTTACTAGATAACAAAGACGATACAATTACAGATTATAATCAAGAAACATATAATCAAAAGATAACAAGATTATATGATTTGCAAATAGACTTTATTTCATTCCACTACCAAGGCGGAAGAGATGATACTCCATTCTGGAGAAATATCAAAGAAAACAATAAAATTTCTTCAAACGCAAGTACTTACTTTAAACGTTGCCAACATAAAATACCAGGAATCTTAGAAACTAACGGCATGTTTGGGTCGCCAACTGCTGGATTATGGAATACTATAGGAGCAGGGTTAGGCATACTTACTCCCGAGATGGCCCGTAAAGAGCTTGAAGAATCAAATTATTGGGATAAAGCCGAAGAAGATTATAATAGCTGGATACAAACTATAGCACCCACAACTCAAAAGTCTTATATAAAATATCTATGAATATAGACCATATAAATTTATTTCCAACTACAGTTGGCAGTGTTGTTGATATCGAAACTAGCAAAAAAACTTTAACAATTGCTAGGAAAATTTTAGATAATTCTGATAATTTAACTAACACTTGGCAGTATAAAACTACGTATAGTAGCAGTCATAGTGATATAGAAACCGGCTATAAAGACGAAAATTTACTATTCATTGAAAATTATTTTGTTGAACATGGAAATAATTTTTTGAAAAGTTTAGGATATAAGCCGATGAATTTACAAGCTGATATATTTTTTAGTGAAATGTTTGAAGGAGACTCACATCCAAAGCACGAACATGCTAATAGTATTCTTTCTGGAATCTTTTATTTAAAAGTGCCAGAAGGGTCGTCTCCAATAAGATTTTACGATCCAAGAAACCATAGTAAATTTTTAAGTTTACCCGTAGAAAAATGGGCTTATACTAATTGGGAATATTTTAATATACAACCAACAGACGGGTTGTTGCTAGTATGGCCATCGTGGTTATCACACGAAGTTTCATTTAATAAAAGTATTGAGGGAAGAACAACGTGTGTGTTTAACTTAATAAAATCAATATAACCACATTTGGTCGTTTTCGACCCAGTTCTTCTGTAACGGTAAATGCACACCTAATTCTTTCATTCGAGCATATAGCCTATCTGATGCTTTTGGTCCATAAAATGTTGCTATTTGATGTCCTTGAGAAATTGCTTGATAGCTAGGTTTCATCATGTAGAATTCTGCATAAGGTGACCAAGCCGCATAAACCGATATAATATCTTCGTATACGACTTCCCACAGATCGACATCTTCGATTTGCATTTCACGTTTGTAATCCCATGGGGAATTTGGCGGTAATATTAATTTGTCTGAATCCATCCAGTTTTTGTCAAAATATTCCCCTTGGTCTACCAAAATATTTGTTGTTGTTCTAAAGAATGGCATGTTAGTTTAATCCTTGTCCGTATATATTATCCGAATATATCGTATTAACATTGTACGATATTATTGTCTTTCTACTGTCGTTTAAATTTTGTGGTGCTCTGTGTATTACAAAACTTGGAAATGCCAACACATCACCTTCTTCCACATCTACTTCAATTATTTCTGTTTGATTAAATGCATTTACAATTTGTGTTTTAGGAGAATTTTTTGGTAGTTCTAAATAATACACATTTGTAAAGTTTGCGCTGTGCGTGTGCCAGCCGTGTTGTGAGTTTTTTAAATATTGCTGGAACCAAATTTCATGCAATGTAAATCCATCGTAGCCTAAATCTTTGTACACAGCAACCATGTGTTCAAATAGCGGTTTTTTTAAATAATCGACCCATGCTCTGGAAAAGTCTGAACTTTTATTCCAATCTGTTCTAGTAATATCTACTTCTGCTTGTGGTTGTACGACATGCTCGTAGCTTGATTGTTCTATTAAATCAAGCGTACGAGTTTTAAATTCGTTATGATGTTTAAATTTTGAAATGCTGTAAGCACATTCTAATTTATATTTTTGCATCCAATATTTATAGATGCAAAATACTATTAAGGAACATATCTGACTACAACAATTCCAGAACCACCTTGACCGCCCGTGCTTGGTGTTTGATTTGCGCCACCGCCACCAGATCCAGTGTTTGCACCACCTGCTCCTCCAACAGTTCCAGTATCATTAATACCGTAAGTTGGCGGTGTTCCGCCGCCATTTAAACCCTGACCTGCGCCAGAACCAGAAGGTCCACCAGCGCCGCCACCACCGCCACCGGCGCCACCTTGACCGCCAATGGTACCGTTCCAAGTTCCACCACCACCACCACCTGCCCAATAGTAAGCTGGCCCTAAGATGCTGAGTGCTCTACCAGTTCCGCCGTTGC
>Ga0114975_10003594_pt1 | contig 10319 bp, 16 predicted proteins | sample S_130626_EF_Meta_FD_87031 | JGI IMG/M metagenome (GOLD analysis project Ga0114975, IMG submission 87031) | Freshwater microbial communities from Lake Simoncouche, Canada to study carbon cycling - S_130626_EF_MetaG | ecosystem: Environmental > Aquatic > Freshwater > Lake | place: Lake...
GAGCTTCAACGCGCTGCTCTTGAAAAGAGAAATATAGATCTTGAGAAGTGTACTGTCCATATTCTTCTGCAGACAGACATTGATTGCATACGCAGGTAGAGTCACATAGACACTGTCCTCCGTCACATCCTGGACATACGCAGCCGGATACTCCACAAAGTGGGCACCCGTCTGCATCGTCTATAAGCTGTTCAACAACAGGAATATCTCCTGCGTCTAAAAGTTCAACAGCTTCAGATTTTCCCGGCATACCAGAATCACTAGGTGCTAGATAAGCACTGATCTGCCAACGCCACTTCTTGTGCATGTCATCACGCTCTGCGAGGAAGTTAAGAACACCTTGCTCGTTGTAGTTAGTTGCAACCTCAATGGCTTGGCCGATAACCGCGATGAGAACATCGTTTGCCGCGTGTAGATCTTGCAGCATAAGCATAGGGTCGTTGTTAACTTCCATATCATGTGTCTGATTAAGATCTATGAAGTCTTGAAGTCTAACGGTGCGTTGTTTCCCATCTTCAACATGAGCTCTGCTAGCGGATCTACTGAGCTATAAACATCCTCGTAGATTTCCTGGAAGAAGTCATGGAACTCTGCAAAGTCACGTCCCTTAACGTTCCAGTGATGGCCATGCGCTTTAAAGTACATAGTAACCGCGCTGCCTAGAACTACGGCAATCGAGCTACTAAGCTCTGATCTGTTGTTGTCTTGATGTTCGTGCATTGCTACGCTCCTTCTTGTAGAGCCGGTGGTAATGGTGGTTCAGTTGGTTCAGTTGGAGCAGGAGCAACGGGTGTCGCATTGTCCAAAATCTGTTGAATCTCCTGAGGGACAGGAGCCGCGGACTCAACCTGTTGCGCTTCACGCACAGACTTCATAACCTCGGGAGCAACTGCGCCAATCATTGCCTGGGTAAGCTCTTGTGAAAGAACACCCTTCTCTACGAGAAGGCGAATAGCAAGTTCGTTTGAGTCTGGAGCGTCAGACGCTGAGAAGCCGTGAGCGCGACGCCATGTCTCGTATGAGACTGCCATCTTGTCAAATCCTGAGTCAGCATCCGCTGCACGGTCATTACGTGTAGCAACCTGTGAAGGATCAAACCAGACGGTAATGCGTGAAACATCTTCCTCGGCAAAGCCTGAAGCAAGGAGCGCAGGGCGTAGGTAGACGACTGTCAATGCATCTGCGATGAGAAGCATCAACGGTTCAATGTGAGACTTATATAGAGCTTCGTCAATTTGAAGCGCGTTAGAGTACTTAACGTTTGCTAGCCCTGTAACGATATCTTTAGGAACGTCAAGTCCCTGGAGGATACGCTCGAGGACGCGATCTGACCGCTCTGCAAGCGCAGGGTCAAATGAGCGTTCAAACTTAAACTGCTTAATTTTGTCGCCAAGCTCTGCAGGTCCACGAATAATAAGTGGAACGACCGCGCTGGCGGAGTCCTCATCACGGATAGGAGTAGTCATCGCATCCATGAGTTGATCTTCAAACTCGTCCGCTGCTTCCTCCGCGGTCATGCCAGGATTCAAATCGTTTTCGTCATCATACGGGTAGTCTGGGTCTGGAGACGCGGCAACGGAGAGACCGTCTGGAAGATAGAGAGCGCCAGCGTTTAGGCGTGAGCGAGCTGTCGCACGAAACGTACGGTTGAGCAAAAGTAGCTCTGAGCAGAGATCAAGTAGACCGCGCAAAGATGAATCAGCCTCTTCAGAGTAACGTGGGTGAGCTCTCCAAATACGACCAACGAACGCTGTGTTGGGAAGCTTAATTCCATTTGCGCCAGAGCGTGAAGAAGAAGTTCCGATAATGTCACGACGTGGAATGATGACATATGAGTTCTTAGAGTCAAGTTGTAGCTCATCTGTGGAGCGAATATCCCAAGATTCTTTAAGTCCTGAGCCTTTGCGCTCTGGGAACTGGACGAGGTAACATTCACCTGAAACAGAAAGATTAAGGGCTGCATCGCGTAAAAGACCAGCTTGTCCGCCGTATGCGGAGTCTAGACGTGCGATTGCGCGCTCTGCCGCTGCCGCAAGACGTGCGTCAATAACATCACTGCTGCGTGCAGGAACTGGACTCTCTGCAGGGTTATCAACAACCGCCGCATAGAGACGAATACGTGAAACTACAGACGCAACGAGGTTAAAGGCATACTTAATTTCGCCGATGGCGTCATAGTACTCCCACGCTTCAGATTGCCAGTCGCTGGATCCGCCGGTGCGACGTTGCTTAAACTTTTCAACTTCGCCCTTGTCGTTAATCTGCAACTGAACTGCCGCGGCTGTAAGAGCGCGAGGAGCAGAGTAAGGAACTGCCTGGGCATAGGTAACACCTTCATAGACTACAGCAGATGGCTGTGGGTTACGAGGCGCCTGTGCGGTGATACGACGAGTACGGGAATTAGAGCCGGAAGGCTTCTTACTATTATCCTTAGAGAATAGTCCCACGTGTTACTCCTCGTCGTTTGCTAACGGAGCACGAGTCATTACTGATCCCAGTGCGCAGTTATAAGTCCTGCTATAGCGGACAGGGTAAATATACACCCAACTAGGATAGTCATACTTGGAAATAGAGCATATAAAAATACGACCGGGAGCGCAACCCATAGCGAGACGCACCAGGAGCAGGTAAAGAGATATCCGATGTGAGAGTTGCTTGGGGACTTTCTATCCCAGATCCAGTCGCGGACTGGAGCTAGTATCTCGTCCAAGACGACGAGCCGTGTCAATCGGTAGACGAATAGGGAGAGGATAATCACGTGCGCAAACGGCATGTGTTCAATCATGTATGTGTCTAGGTTCATTCGGTAGGGTCCTTTACTGAGTCCATTGTTATATAAGGGCTCCAAGATCGCAGTCTGCTGCCGCAGGTTGAACATCCTTGGGTCTTACGAAACGCTATAATCTTCCCTGACTCCATAAGCGCCTGGGAATCCTGTGTCTTACTTCCTGACCAGTTAAAAAGTGAGATTTTCTCGCGAAAGATTAAGCGAGGTCCTTCGTGATGATCCGCTGCTATCATAATGATCTGCTCGTTATAGTCGTTCTCAAGAATCACAACACGAACACGCTCGAAATACTTGTTGCCGTTAGGCACATCAGCACGATTTGTCGTCACCGTCATAAAGTCCTGGACGATACCGGGCGCAACCGCAACTATGGTTGCGGGGAAGAAATCGTGAACGACCTTCATTGTGTAAGCGCCTTATCTACTCTTCGTTTCATCGCGCGATAGGTAACTCCTGAAGCACGGGCTAACTCAGACACGGTAACACCTTTGTTGTAGAGAAGTCCTGCTATATGCGTCAATTCTTGATTCGCGGTGAAAGAAACGGATGAAGGGTTTGTTCGTGCGCGGAAGCGCCGAGCAACGGGTGACAGGCGCGCGATGTGTAACTGCTCATCATGCGGGATACCAGGAGACTTTGGACGCTTACGTCTTGACTTTGATTTAGGTTGAGGCGGGGTAGGGGTCGCGGTGACGAAATCGCACTCAGGCGTATCCTTGATAACCCAACTGCGAATTGTTGAGCGCCGGCGTGGCGGATCAAACGCATCGGCTATGGACTGAAGGGTCCAGCCTGCATCGTTGAGATCTTTAACACGGCGCCAGAGTTGCTCCTTGGAGAGGGAGGCTAGGAAATCGGCTTCGCTCTTTGGTAGATCGGGTGTATGCGCCACGAGAATAATGTATCATCTTTTTCGACGAATGTGTACAAACTGCGCTTATAGTAACGTGTACATACGGAGCAGAAACAGTACCTTTTGGTTAAAATGGCTTGGAGGTGAGAAAGGGTTACGTATAGGGAGAGACCTTCTTGAAAACGTCTCCAACTATTTTTCAAGTTGTGTGTAGAAAGTAAGAAAGACCGACGCTCTGTGTGAGCATCGGCCTTCCTTGTAAAGGAGTTTATAGTACTACGTTGACGTGTACATCTCCTTCAAAGATCTTGATAAAGGTATCAGCGTCAACAGATCCTGTGACGTCCATTCCTTTGTCAGCCTGGAACTCCTTGATTGAAGCTACAGTCTCATCGCCTAGCCAACCATCCTTGTCAGCGTCAGCGTCCTTGTAGCCAAGTTCGATGAGTCGACGTTGCAGATGATGTACTGTCAATGACTTGCGTGCATAGACATTTTTGTATACACAGTTAGCGAGTATGACATCATCGATGTCTTCTCCACTGACTGCTTGGCTAACCTGTGGCTGCTGCACAACTACAGGCTCAGGCATAGGCTCCTCAGGCATAGGCTCCTCAGCAATTACTTGCTCAGGCTCTACGTCAGGAGCTTGTACTTCTTTCTCAACTACTTCTACGGCCTCATCAAGTTCGATGTCAGCCGCATGGTCGATGTTTGTTTCTTCAGTCATGTGAATACTATATTCCTATCCTGTGATTATGACTTGGGGAAATCAGCTATCCAGCGGGTTACCGCAGGCTCGGCTGATGCGCCATCGTAGGCATTGGGACCTAATCCCCATGAACCCCAGTCCTTACCACCATCGGTCATGTAGTAGGCAGCCTTCGCGTTAGCCACTGGGTCTAATAGGTCCGCAGTCTTAGCGATACCTACCTTGTCCTGTAGTTTCGCTAGCCGCTCTACTCCCAAGGTACCAATCATGTTTATTTGGAATAGGCCGTATGAGTTATCGCCAGTGCTGGCGTTCTTGTTATGAGACATGGGATGCCCACGTGATTCCCGCATGGCAACTGCCCATGCAGTCTTGAGAGCCTTGCCCTCAAATCCTGCTGCCGCAAGTAGCTCTACAAGCTCTTGGCTTGTTAGTTCAACCGCGTTCTTATATTTGACTAGTGGGTCTGTCACGATAGGCGCGGCAACCACTAGTTCGCTTTGTGTACTGCTGTCGTCGGCATAGCTGCTCACCATAGTGAGCGAGAATACACCAATTGTTAGTGCCGTAATATAGGCTACGGTCGACATTGCTAATCCACGTAGTGTGAGTTTAGTCAACGCTAGTTCGCCTCCTTTAGGTCGGGGATGGGACAACCCAGCTAGACTTCAGCTGAGCTTCTTGCACCGCTACGCTTCTCAGATTTTCATCTGTCCTCTACCGCTTGCGTAGGGCCGGAGATAAAAAGGGATAACATCGTTAGTCCTTTCGTCTCTCCGTAGTAGGCTGTTTGCCTGGTGGTAACTATACCATATAGACAGCAAAACAGGCACCCGTAGGTGCCTGTCGCCGACTATTTGTTTATACAGTCTGAGCTAGCCCAGCCCAAGCTACCGCAGACAACCCTAGGGCTAAGGCAAGGACGCCTTTATCAGGGGTTAGAAGCGCAGTGAGTATGGCCAGGATAGTTAGGACAGCTGATATAACAGCTGGCCAGATAAGGCTTTGAAACAAGAGTAGTAATCTATCCATTGTTACTTCGCCTTGCGGGTTTTACCCTTAAGTCTATCGGAGGTATTGCGGATAGGAGTTCCTGAATCCGCGATGAGCTTACGAGCCTTACCGTATGTGATTGATAGCTCTTTAGCTACTTCGTCTACAGACTTTCCTGCGCTATACAGCGCGGCTGCTTGGTTTGATGTAACTGTTGATGTTGTCATTGCATTCCTTTCGTAGATACATAATTACACCATGTGATTATGCATTTATTTGAGCAAATAGGACTGCTCAAGATTTCTTTTGTTTTTGTTGCTTTGGTGGGATCTTCCCGTGCTTGTCGCAAAGAGAACGTCCGTCCCATGGACCGCGTGGTTTTACGTTGCTATCGCAGTCGGTTCCGTATCCAGCGGCATCACACTTAATCTTGTTACCTCGAGTGAAGTTATTGACAAGTGAAACTATAGCTCGCTTGATTATGGAGTTGTCTATGACAAAGCCGTTTACCCCGTGACATGACCAACAGAGATACTCGTTCCTACGATGTGATGGGTCGCGGACAGCATTGCCAGCTCCACATTCATCGCAGGGGGTAACTCTCTTTATGACTCTTGTTCTATCTCTGTAATGTTCTGCACAGAGAAGGTTGTCGTCTAGCTCGTAGACAAGTACGTTGGACTCGGTGCAGACAAGACAGGTGCCGTATACGTATACCTGTTCTCGCTGATTTGTTCCTTGCGTCATTTGTCCTCCAGTGTCAGGTAGACTATAATCCTTCTACCTCTACTTGTAAAATTTAGTTCTCGTCCAGATATTCTTGAATTTGTCGAAGGTGCCAGAGCTCAACATTGTCCTTGAACTGTTCCAGTTTTTGCTGGTACTGCCAAGCGCTGGTGCTCAAACGGTACGCTATCATCTCCGCTTCAAGTGGAGACATAGCTTCAATTCTTTTTTCCGTTACTGGCTTGTTCATTTGGGTTCCTTTGGACCTACAACTCCAAGAAGAGATGTTGGCTGGTTCTTGCGAAGTGCGCGAAGGTTACCGAATTCTTCCTTCGCGATGTACTCTGTGTGACGAGACATAATCCATAGAGGAATTGCTCCACCGGCAACAAGGAAGATAGCTGCGAGGAACGCGGCGATACTTGGGTAGATGAAGAACGTGTGAGCTGCATAAGGAATCCAAGCTAAAGCTAGGAGGCGTAGAGCTACTGTGTATCGGCGATACTTATGTCCGCGGAATGTGCTGAGTTTCATGTTAGTCCCTTTCGTCATTTGGCGTACAGGTTAATTATATCAGGATTATCCGAAGATAACGCATAGAGTGAACGCGATTCCTACGCCAACGAATGCTGGCCAAGGTCCATCAGTGGTTAGATTGTCGTTCAACCAGTCTGTGATGGTTCCGAAAAAGTCTGATACTGCATCTAGCGCGTTTCCTAAGTGGTAGCTTATCATTGTGGTTCCTTCCGTCGTTGGGTTGTTGGAATAATTATATCAGGAAGGTTGGGAAAATGTAACTACCTGACGCGGAAGGTGTTTCTAAGACCAGGGATCTTTCGGCCAGCTGGAGACTTAGCCGTAATCTTCCCGCCCACGAATCCAGCGGGTGGTTTGATGAGTAGAGCCGTAAGGGCGTGGACGAGGGCGTCAACGCGGTCAGGTGATTTGCCTTCGCCTGGAATCCACGAGGTCATCTGGGATTCGAGGTCCGCTAGGTAGCCGATGTGGTGAACACGGTTCTGCTCGTAAGCTAGTGTGATAGGCTCGGCTCGAAGGGCTTTGCCGTATTTGGAGTGGACTTCAAGAACCTTTACAGTTGGGTCAATTGTGTTTATGGCGTTGCGAACAAGCGCACCACCTTGGTTTACTTCCGCAATCACGGGGCAACCCCATTTACGAGCCATAGCTACTACCTTGTTTGCCCACACCTCGGGTGAACCTAAGATTGAAGCGTCTTCAAGAACCCAGCTTTGACGTTTATATAAGTCTCTGTCTGCAGTTGAAGCTACAACAACTATGCCGCATTCATCTCGTGGATTTTCAGCTACCGATGGGTCAACACCAATGCAGCGAAGCGGAGCGCCTTGAGGCATAACAAGTTCTCGTGTTCTGTCAATAAGCTCTACAGTCCAAAGAGCTCCTTCAACATCTGAGAGCATCTCGCCGTAAAGTTCCTGCGCAGCTAAACGAGTTCCTTCGTACACACCGAGGATACCGTCCATGTACGCTGCAGAAAGGTTTCCGCTGTTATCCATAGTTGAACCTTTAGTAATAATAACTTTGCCAGGATGTACTTCAGCCTCACGAAGAAGCTCATACAACAACGGCACACGTTTTGGTGTTGTGGTAATCATAATCTTAGGGTTTTGACCAAGACGTGTACCAATACGTAAGTTCTCAAAGGCGGTAAGCCCAGCTCCATCTGGAGTCTGACGCCAGGCGGCAACCTCGTCTCCCCAGGCGTGTGTGAATTGCGGACCACGAAGAGAATCTGGTTCATCAGCTGTGAAGCATGTTGCCGTATTACCGTTAGGCCAAGTTAGTCTTCGCTTAGATGGTTCATACAACGGACGTTCGCTAGGAGGAGTTACATTGATAATTCCAGATTCACCTTCAACGATAACGTCGCGTACGTCAGCAGCTGTACGAGCTACCAACGCGAAACGGCGTTGACCTGTGTTTGTGTATTTAGCTTCTTCTCTTACCCACTCTGAAGCCGTGCGAGTCTTACCAGCACCGCGACCTGCGAGGTACATCCATATATTCCAGTCATCACCTGCAGGACGCTGTTGTTCAGGACGTCCCCAGAAACTCCAGTCCCATTGAAGAGCGTCTGGGTCTAGACCTGCTAGAACTTCAATACGCTCTTCATCGGACATAGCGGCAATGATTTGTGCAAGACTTTTAGCCATGTGTACTATAGTACCTTATAAAAGGAAACGTTATACGGTTACTTCACTACGAACAGTCGAGTACACCTGAGCTACTACCTGTGCCCATACTTGGGGAGTATGCGTAAGTGGTTGATACCCACCTGCTCCTCCAATAAGTACTCGGCCCTTTGCATGTTTGTTAGCAATGTTACCCACGATTTGAGCTGCTGCTCGGTATCCAGGATAATCAAAGTTAAGATTCGACAGAGGGTCGGAGTGATGTGCGTCAGCTCCGGTAGCTAGAAGAATAACATCTGGCTGAATCTCATCCGCAAGCAATTCGATTTCTTGCATTGCATCTAGAAATTCCACGTCTCCAGCTGTATGGTCCAACGCCCAGTTGTACGCTCCGTTTTCTGGCTCACTCTTGAGACCAGTTCCCGGAAAGATTCCACCTTCGTGAATACTTGCCGTAACTATATTTGGGTACGCTCGTAGAATATTTTCTACACCATCACCGTGATGCGCATCCCAATCGATGTACATAGGCTTTAGCCCCGCAGCCATAAATAGCTTTGCGGCTAGTGCCATGTCATTGAATACACAGAACCCAGAGCTACGGTCATACTGCGCATGATGCTTAGCTCCCTGCGGATTGAAAGCTACCTGAGCTTCTCCGCTAAGAATCTTTTCATACAGGCGAATAGTTCCCGCAGCCATTTCAAGAGCTACAGCTCCAAGATGCGGTTGGTCAGGATGCCATTCACCGCTGTGTCCTTTATCTAGAACTTTAGAAATGTACTCATCGCTGTGAACATGATTCAAAAGATCTCTGTCAGACTCAGTTGCAGACGGCGTAATCACTATCGGATCTAAGTTTTCAAGAAACTCAGTTGCAAGCTTAGCACGAATTGGGTTAGTTGGGTGACTACCGTCACCTTCACCTAGCTTCCAATCGAGATAGATATCGTCGTATGCGACGTATAGCTTACTCATTATCAGTCTCGTTTAGAGTTCGTAGGAACGCTTCAAACTCGCCATTACACAGAACATACTTGCTTCGCTTATCGCGAAGAAGAGTGATAGCTTCATCAGCTGTATAACCACTCTGCATAAGAACTAGAGCTGCAGTTAGACCAGAACGGTTTAGCCCAGCTTGGCAACGAATCAAAACTTTTTTGCCAGCTTGCCACTTGCGGCGTGCAAAACCAACCGCACTAGCTAGAGCTTCTCTGTCGATGTGGTCTACGTCTGAGTCATAAAAACCAAATCGCAGTTCCTCAACCATCCAGTCAACTGGATTTGCCCAGGCGTAAAGAGTTACTACCGCGTCAAAATCTTTCTTTGTGATATACTTAGGCGCATTTAGTACTGCAGACTCTTCGATTGTGTCGAGGTCATCAGTTCCGCCTACCCATAAACCTGGCAAGATCTCGCTATGAAGAGGAAAGTCCCAGTCATCAATCTCGTGAGCTGGTGCATATCCTTCGTTTGTTTCAATGAGCTTTGCCATTGTGTTTCTCCTTTTGTCATTTCGTCATTTGATAAAACTATTATATCAGGATAAGTTACTCGTAAGTAACCTACTCTTCTTGTATAAATGTATGAATGTTACCGCCGGAGTAGATGTCATGCTTGATAGCAATTTCTACTGCACGGTAAACAATCTTCTCGGCTTCCTTTGCGTTCTTACACTTTTGATAGTTAAGAGCTTCGAGAACGCCGAGAGCTAAATCCGAACCGCTACCTGAGTGGTAGACATTTCTTTCTTCTCTATCCCATGAGTAGTCTTCGTACACTGGGTAAAGAACTCCATGTATTGAAACAATGAACTCTGAATCATGAGCCGCAGCTTCACCGTCAGCCTTCATGTCGTAACCTGACTCGATAAAAACCTTACGCATAGACGGAATGAAAACTTTTGTCATGAACACGTCTAGGTCTTGTCCAGCTTTAGGGCGAGGAGCTCTCCAACCAAATTGAAGTATGTTTGAGCCGCGTCCTGCACCAGATCCTGCAATTAGAATACCGTTGTTCTCTACAACTTTATGCGTAGCCATCTCTAGATAGCGGCCACTTTCGCCAGACGAACGC
>Ga0114975_10003598_pt1 | contig 10316 bp, 11 predicted proteins | sample S_130626_EF_Meta_FD_87031 | JGI IMG/M metagenome (GOLD analysis project Ga0114975, IMG submission 87031) | Freshwater microbial communities from Lake Simoncouche, Canada to study carbon cycling - S_130626_EF_MetaG | ecosystem: Environmental > Aquatic > Freshwater > Lake | place: Lake...
AAAACGTTTAGAAAAGAAAATTATATAAAGTAAACACACGCAAATGTAAATGACGAACAAACCACAAAAAAAAGAAATAAAGATGAAGATGAAAAAAAGACAAAAAAAAAAGGAAAAAAAGAAGAACATTCTAAAAAGGAATCCAAAAAAGAGAAGGAAAAAAAAAAGGAAAACGAAAATAAAATTGTAAATATAGAAGAAGACTATTTGGATTTATTAGACACAAAAAAACATCTCATTGAAAAACTCCAAAAAAAACCAAATAATGCAATTTTAAAAAAAACGCTTAAAGAATGTTGTGAAAATATTCGCCAGATTGCAAAAGAAGCCAGAACAAACAACACCAAATTATATCGTAAAATGGTCAAAGGTGAACAAGACAACAAAGCAAATGAAATGAATTATTTTAAAAAAAAATTATCCAATAAAGAACAAATCGACATTATGCGGGATTTAGAAGAAGTGAATAAAACAATTCATATTGAAAAACCATATCGTTTAGCCATTTTACAATCAAAAATACCACATCATTTCAAATCGATTGCTATTCAAAAATTGAATATGTTGAGAACAATGATGCAAGGTGATCCCGAATATTTTAAAGTGAAAAATTGGGTTGATACGTTCATGCGAATTCCCTTTTCCATATATAAAGGTCTTTCTGTAAAAATGGAAGATGGTCTTGATGTATGTAATCAATTTATTGAAGATGCAAAACAAAAATTAGATGATTGTGTATATGGTTTAGATGATGCAAAATTACAAATTATGCAAATGATTGGTCAATGGATTTCAAATCCGTCTGCTATGGGAACGGCCATCGCTATTAAAGGTCCAATGGGAACCGGAAAAAGTAGTTTAGTAAAAGACGGAATAAGTAAGATTTTAGGAAGAGAATTTGCCTTTATTGCTTTAGGAGGTGCCGGCGACAGTAGTTTTTTAGAAGGTCATTCGTATACATATGAAGGGAGTACGTGGGGAAAAATTGTCCAAATTTTAATTGATAGTAAGTGCATGAACCCTATTATTTATTTTGATGAATTGGATAAAATAAGTGATACGCCAAGAGGTCAAGAAATAATTGGTATTTTAACACATCTAACAGACACAACACAAAATAATCAATTCCATGACAAGTATTTTTCAGAGATTGATTTTGATTTAAGCAAATGTTTGTTTATTTTTAGTTATAATGATGATAATTTAGTGAATCCAATTTTAAAGGATCGAATGTATTGCATTCAAACCAAAGGTTATGAAACCAAAGAAAAGGTAATTATTGCTAAAAACTATTTATTGCCTAAAATACGAGAACAAGTAAAAATGACCGATGCAGAAATCATTATTCCGGATGAAACATTGCAATATATTATTTCAAATAATCGTTTTACTAAAAATGAGAGTGGTGTTCGCAATTTAAAACGTTGTTTAGAAATAATTTACACAAAATTGAATTTATTCCGTTTAGTAAAACATGAAAATAAAATGTTCTCTAAACAAATGGATATTCAAGTTCAATTTCCAATGACCGTCTTGAAAGAACATGTCGATATATTAATAAAACATGATGAAAACCAGAACCAAAGTTTAATTTCTATGTATGTCTAATCTCTTTCATGTTCTTTTGTTTTGTTCTTTTCATATAAAAAAATTATTTTATATGAACAATCCAATGTAAAAATATAAAAAATGAGAACTAAAGTATGAATCGTTATATAAACCAATGTATGATTTATATATAATACTTTTATGGGAGATAATAAAAAAGACACCAAACTAAAATCAATACTGAAAAAAAATGTGAGTTTTACACCAAAACTAATACCAACACCAACACTAATACCAACACCAACACTAATACCAACACCAAGACATATACCGGAATTAACACTAGCATCTATACCAACCCTGGAATCACCCCCGCCTGTAATAGATCCCTCAAAAATAGATCCCAAACAATTTTTAAAACATTATGGAAAAATAGCAAGATATGTTTTGTATTATTTCATACACATTATAGGGTTTTATATGATGCAATCCAACACAAGCACTGAATTTATTGGAATTATATTTACAATGGTGATAAATTGGATCACTCATTTACATATTATTTTTGATTTAGGCGTAAATATGGATTTAGATGATGCAATCATAGTAATATTATTTTTATTTATCATCCTTTTATTTGTTGCAAATATTTTAATGATAATTAGTCTTTATAGAATACGATATAAATATTTACCTGTTACAAGCGACAAACAAAAATTGAATGAATTGTATTTAGATGATGATGTACGTTCTAAATTAAATACTTATAAAAGTGAATTCCAATGTTGTATAATATTCATTGGATTATTATTTTTCCTTTTTTTAATAAATTTATATGATAACAAAATAACAAATGACACAAATATACGCACCTTTTTTAATTTCGAGGTTATAATAAATATTCTCCATCAAAAAACAGACCATTATTTTGATGGATTTATGACAATAATAAAGGTGGTTATGATAGTTGCGACTTTTATAATGTTGATACAAATGATATGTATAGCTTATGTTCTATCAAAACGTCAATTTTTAAGCACAACGTCAATAAATTCACCAAATAATGCGTCAACCGGAGACGCGGCAATAGTAAAGTCTTCTTATTTTGTTAGCAATAAAACAATGGATAAAATTACAGTTCCATTGCAAACCGCTTATAATAACTTAAATTTAAATTATTTCATGAACTCAACTTATTCAAAACCGTTTTAATGTCTATTCTCCCAAACCCATACCGGAAGGGGGTTTGAGAGAATTACGTGTATCTATTTGTCCCCATATATGGTTTCATACAAAATAATATTATTTTGTATGAAAAATAACGAGACGATAGACATTAATCCTCCTCATCTCAACCAAAAAGGGGATATAAAATGTGTTTATTTACAGACAAACAATATAATGTTTGTTCTCTTTTACATAATATATATTTTTATCAATATAGATTTTCAAAATGAAATATTATGAAACAACTTTTGAAGAATACTTGAATGCATCAAATGAAATAAACTTGCATCCCGAAATAGATTCTTTTGTTTTTTCAAAAGAGAACAAATTCTTTTATAATTCCATCTTTTTTGGTCCGTCCGGTGTAGGAAAATATACACAGGTTCTCAAAATGATCGCCCCCTTTAGTCCAACCCATTTAAAATATGAAAAAAAAATGAAATTCCAAAATGAAAAGATTGAAATCAAATATTGTATAAGTGATGTTCATTATGAAATAGATTTAGCATTATTAGGGTGTAATTCAAAAACGATTTGGAATGAATTATTCATGCAAATTGTGGACGTTATTTCCGTAAAGCCGGAAAAAAGGGGTTTCATTGTATGTAAAAATTTTCATTCAATACATAATGAATTACTGGAAGTGTTTTATACTTACATGCAACAATACAATGATGTACATTCAATCATTCAAATTCGTTTTGTTCTCATCACAGAATATGTTAGTTTTATTCCAAATAATATAATAAACATTTGTAATTTGATAACAGTAAAAACACCATCCAGTCATCTTATAAATAAAATTCTTTCACGAAAAAGAATTGATGGAGATATAATCGATCATTTTATACCCTTGAAAAATGAAAAAAAAGAAGAACTTCGCAATTTAAAAGTATGTTCTCTTTTAGAAAAAGAACAAACAATTGAAATGATCATTCAAAATAAAAAACATTCACCTTGTATTTATTCAAGTGAATTGACAAATAATGAAGCAATGAAAAAGCTAAATACAATCGCTCGCCATGAACCAACTATAAAAGGTCGTTATTTTGAATTTCATGAGAACATAAAACATGACGAAGAAACATCTATTTTTGAAGTTGTTTGCAACGCAATTATTCATGAAATGATACATTACGAAAAAATAAAGATTGCGCATTTTCGAGATGTTATTTATGATATTTTGATTTATAATTTAGATATTTATGAATGCATTTGGTATATTTTTTATTATTTTTTATTTAGCGATACTATTACTTTATCCGAAACACAAATAAATAAAATATTGGACAAAAGTTTTACGTTTTTTAAATATTATAATAATAATTATCGCCCAATTTATCACATTGAAAATATTTTATTTTATATGATTCAAGTTGTTCATTTTTGATTGTTTATTTGACCACAATTATGGTTTCATACAAAATAAATATAGTTTGTATGAAAATAACGGGACGATAGACATTACACCGTTGTAATGGTAGGTTCTCTTTTGTTATTTACAAATTTTCAAAAACAACACAAAAAAACAACACAAAAAAACAACACAAAAAAACAACACAAAAAAACAACACAAAAAAAACAACACAAAAAAATAACAAAAGAACAAACAAGAAAAGAACCATGAATTATAAAACAGCCATTGAATATATGGAATTTATCGAGTTGACTCTTGATGAGAATGAGAACGATAATCAAGAAAAACAAAATTATATAGAAAAACTAAAAAAGCAATATAAAAAATTGGCATTAAAATACCATCCTGATAAAAATAGTTCTCCTGATGCAACCTTGCATTTTCAAAAAATAGTAGAAGCATACAATCATTTATTACAAGAAGACCAATTGTCTTTTTATTATCATGAAAACGATGATGAAATATACAAACAGGATGAACATGAAATACCAGAAACATTTGATTCCTTTCAATCAAACATTTTTCAACGAACACGTAAAGAGTGGGTTCTCAAAATCATTGAACCTTTTATTGAAAAAGAACATTTAGACAAATCATTCATCGATACAATAGATGTTATATTAGACTTTCTACAAAGAAAACTAGAAAATTATATAAAAAATAAAACCAACCTAAATGCAAATTTATCCAAACAAAATAAAGAATCTAAACAATCGAGTTCAAGTTCTCTATTTGAAAACGTGAAAAAACAACAATATGATTTTCCTAAAAACAAGACAAATAAAGAACATGCAACTCTTTTACAAAAAGAATTGTATCCGTCGATGGATGATTTATTTGAAAATAATTTATATAGAATAACACATGAATGCAAAGATTATATAATTCCATTATGGCATCATGAATTAATATATGATATGCACAATGGTTTCGAAGATACACAAGAAATGGTTGTAAGATGCTTTCCAATATTACCACCAAACATTAATATTGACTGTGAAAATAATTTACATGTAAAAATAAAAAAAAACATAAGAGAACTTTGGAATAATACATCATCCGTTGTTCTCTTTTCAATTGGGAAAAAAACATTCGATTACCCTAAAAAAAACATTCGATTTGTTAAACATCAAACATTGAAACTCCTGAAAAAAGGGATTTCTAAAATTGATTCAATAAATATATTTGATATTACGAAAAAGGCGAATATTTATATAGAGTTGGAACTTTGGTTGGATGAATGCTAAACGAAATGTCTATCTATTCTTTAATGTGATGCGACCGTTGAATTTCATGTAAAATTATATTTTGCATGAAAAAAAGAACAAAAAGAATAAAAAAGATTTGCTAAAAGAATAAAAAAGATTTGCTTAAAGAATAAAAAAGAATGATTATTTTATTACAACAAAATCAAACAACAAAATCAAACAACAAACAACAATTTATCTAAACAGGCTTCTTCTTGATAATTTTCTTCACCGGAAGAGGTGCGACAGCTGCAACAGGAGCTTGCACAGGAACTTCATCTGCAATAACTGGAATTGTTTCTGGAACAGGCGTTTTTTCTTGTTCGGGTGCCGCTACAACAGGAACAGCTTGTACTTCTGCTTTAGGAACAACTTCTGTCTCGTCGTCGCTATCCTCAACTTGAGTATTTGCCATTGATGCAATCTTTGGCTTTGGTTTCGTATCCACAGGGACAGCGTCTTCCGCGTCTTCTTCTGTAATAACTTGGGATTCCAAAATATTACGGTCTTCGTTCGATAGTTTAATATGACATGTTCCATAAACACTTTGAATGACTCTTGGTTTAACCACGCATTGGATTAATTTCCAACTTAACCCCCAACCCTTGCCACCAATCCAAATGCCACTGCAGCTTAGGACACATGCTACACTGCTCAATTTTGGAATGAAATCGACAGGGGTCAAATGTTCATTGTCTGATGGAAATATTAAATTGGATTTTGTATCATAAATTTCAACACTCCATTTGCCTTGATAATTTGGAACTTTTGCACGGATCGATGGTGGTTTAGAATGATCAATCTTTTTGGTATCACGATTTTTGCTGTATTTCAAGAAAGGAAATAATGTGTGTTTAGCAACCTCACGCGACATATCTTCACCCCACCAAACATCGGAATTTCGAACAGCATCGTCTAATATTTGGTTCTCGAAATCCTTTAATTTATGTAAGAATTTGTCGGTGGATTCATTTTTGTATTCTTCATTTGGAAAATTTAGAGAAATACTATACTTACCGTCAGACTCACCTTTTTCATCTACAAAATCACTTACCCCCCATGTCATCATGAGCGGGGTTGAAATATGCAATGCTCTGTTGGTCTGCTTGCTTATTATAGCAATGCTTTTCATTCCCTTGTCGTTTATTTTTGGTGCCATGTATTTTATGGAATTGGTATTCCACTCATCAACACCCAAAACAATATTTTTTGCGGAAGAAGAATTTGACATTTTCGTTGGTTTGGAAGTTTTATTATATTTAGTTATTTAACTAATATACATTCTATTATGATCAATTCTTTAAATCAATTTTTTACACTTTTTTGTTGTTTTTGAAAGATTTTTATGAAAATGTAAATATGGATTTTGATTTCATGTGATTTTGATTTCATGTGATTTTGATTTCACGTTCTCTTTTTTATTTTAGCTAAATGATATTATAAGAACATTTCAAAAACAAAAAAGTGTATAAATATTGATTGTAATTTATAACTAACGTATTCAAAAAAATGTCCACAATATACACTCTCGAACTTGAAAATAACAAATATTATGTTGGTAAATCCATTGTTCCAAAAGAACGAATATTAAATCATTTTTACCAAAATGGCAGTGAATGGACAAAATTACATAAACCAATCTCTATTTTATCAACAATTAAAGGTGATTCTTTTGATGAAGAAAAACATACACTTAAGGCAATGATTTTATATGGAATAGACAATGTGAGAGGTGGTTCTTATTGTAAAATTCAATTATCTCAATTTGAAAAAAAAAAGGCATTGCAAACAATTCGATCAGTATCAGACCAATGTTATACATGTGGTGAAAAAGGTCATTTTGCAATTGATTGTAAATATGATAAAAATCATCACGAAGAAGAAAAAGAATGTAATAAAACATATAATAATAATTGTAATGAAACAGACAAAGAACACGACGAATATAATGAAACAGATGAAAACGACGACGACGACGACAATGAAACAGACGAAGAAGATGATGAATATGAATATGATGAAGATGATGAGGAAAACGACGACGACGACGACGACGACGACGACGACGACGACGACAATGAAAATGAGGAAGATTATATGTAAAAATAAAAATAAAATAAAATATTATCTAAAACATCATCTGATAACTATTCTCCTGTTTACTTTCATACAAAATAATAATTATTTTGTATGAAATCATAATTTTAGATGAAGAGCATGTTCTCTTTTTTATTTTAGCTAAATAAGATATGACATTACAAATAAAAACTTTTTATTATTATTTATAAAAAATATATATATGATCGATTATATATATAAAAATTGCATTGGATACTATACATATATGCAAACAATATTTTCATTTTCAAAAATGAATGAACCAATAGAAAATCAAAAAAACACAAGTAATGCATCTTTAGAATTATTAGGCGTGTATCCGGATGATACAAATGACAACAATATATTTGAACAAAATAATTCTATTTCATTAAATCTAAAATCAAAAAAGAGAACATGCAAAAAAAACGAAAAAATAGAATATTCGCTAAAGGATTATTTAGAAAATAAAATCGATTTACATTCTTTTCAATTAAGTTCTCTAAAAAAATATGCTAAAACACACAAAATAAAAATAACTGCTAAAAAAGGAATTATTATTCACCGTATTCAAGAACATTTTCTAAAAATGAAACACGCAATACAAATACAAAAGTGTTTTCGTGGATATTTAGTAAGATTGTCTTTTTTTTTACGTGGTTCTCATTTTAAGGATCGAACAGCCTGTGTAAATAGAACAGATGGATATACTTTAGAACCAATCGACGAAATTCCGTTCCAACGTTTTTTTACTTTAGTGGATTCTAAGAATTATGTTTATGGATTTGATATTGTCTATTTATGGATGGAATATAGAAATAAATATGCAATGAATAATATTTTTTCAAGAGAACCTATTTCAATACATGATATTAATCGTATCATGCAATTAGAAAATTTGATTCGTATTTTATTTCCATCTTGTATTGAAAAAGAAGAATATGAAAAATTATCAAGAACACAATGGAATATTACACAAGAATATTCAAATAGAAATAGTAATTTAGAACAAAATACACGTGTAAACCACCACATTCGATTTGATGATATTTCAAGTAATTCAATTGTCGATGATATTAGAAATGTGGGTTCTCAAATTAGAACAAATGAAATAAGTCATACTATTGTAAATTCTATTTTAGTAGATATTGAGAACCAAAATACAATTAGGGCATACCCACAACAACCTACTCATTCAACATCTTATCACCGTGAACAAATTCCCGATACACGAGATCTTTATTTTAAAATAATAGAAATCCGTCATAAATCGATTCCACAAAGAATAGAGGATTTGTTTATTGAAATCGATTTGTTGGGAAATTACACAACGAGTCAATGGTTCTTAACGATTGATAATTATATCCGGTTTTATCGACATTTGTATAATGTGTGGAACAATCGACTTCACCTTACAAGAGAAGAAAAACACAAAATATGTGTTTTTGGAGATCCATTTTCTTATCCATATTATATTATTGGAAATATTGACAATACATCTCATCAAGAAGCTAAAATGAAATGTTTATGTATTATGGAAAATATGGTCTACGGTGGAATTGATATTGAATCACGTAAAATAGGAGTTTATCGTGTGTTAATGGCATTGACCATCGTGAATAGAAACGCCAGAACAACTTATCAATGGTTGTATGATGCTGTTGCATAATTATAATTTGTTTGTAAAAACATTTAGGAAAATATATCGTCTTATGTTCTCTTTATTTTCATACAAAATATTATTGTTCTGTATGAAAAATAACGGCACGATAGACATTAAACCCTATAAATAATTCACAAAAATAATTCACAAAAATAATTCACAAAAATAATTCACAAAAATAATTCACAAAAATAATTCATAAAAATAATTCACAAAAATAAATGATTAAATATTTGAAGAATAAGGTTTACATTTTGTTAAAAGGAGAACATGCACAACATTCAAAAAAACATAAAATTTATTCGTTTAAACAACATAAAAAGACTATATATTATACTATATAGTATTTCATGGCAAAACAAACAAGCACCAAGTCTTCTTCCAAATCAACCGTTCCAGTTCCAGCAGCAGCCCCCGCTGTTGTTGTCCCCGCACAAACACCAGAGATTTCTCCTGCCCCTGTAAAGGTTGTGTCTAAGAAGACCGCAAAGACTACCAAGGTGGACGCTGCTCCTTCCGCCAGTTTGGCTTCTGCCGTTCCAGCGGTTCCTCTTGAAACCGTGAACAATATTACTATTCAATCCGAGCCGGTTGTAAATGCTGTAGTTGATACGGTAGTTTCTGTAGAGTCTTCTGTATCAGTAAAACTAAATCTTTTTGGCGCAAAACTACAACAAATCACATCACTTCTTTCAAATATTAAGAGTGATTATAAGGTTCTTGAGAAAGTTGTGAATCGTGAGTTGAAAAACGCACAAAAGTCTTCTCGTAAGAAGAAGTATTCCGCAAATAGACAACCATCCGGATTTGTTCGTCCTACCCGTATTAGCGACGAGTTGGCGAATTTCTTGGGAAAGACGATTGGTGTTGAGATGGCAAGAACCGATGTGAGTAAGGAGATTAATTCTTATATTCGTTCAAATAATCTTCAGGACAAGGTTAATGGAAGAAAGATTATTGCGGATAATAAGTTGGCCACTCTTTTGAAGTTGGGGTCGGAGGATGAACTTACTTATTTTAATTTACAGAGATACATGAAGCATCATTTTATCAAGGCTGAACCCGTTGTTTCAGTTGATGCCCCAGCAACCGCTTAAAACCGCATCATTATTAAAAA
>Ga0114975_10003599_pt1 | contig 10314 bp, 18 predicted proteins | sample S_130626_EF_Meta_FD_87031 | JGI IMG/M metagenome (GOLD analysis project Ga0114975, IMG submission 87031) | Freshwater microbial communities from Lake Simoncouche, Canada to study carbon cycling - S_130626_EF_MetaG | ecosystem: Environmental > Aquatic > Freshwater > Lake | place: Lake...
AAGAAAAGGTAAAAGAACTGGAATCTGAATCATCAAGAAAAACAGAAGCAGCGTTCGGTTTGCGTAAGCTAGAAGAAAGAGAAGCTCTTCACAAAGGCAGACAAGAATTACAAAACATGGCGTTTGTTCCCACAAAAGATACCGCTATGGATGTTGCTGGGTTGTTTAGCTTGACAAGCGTTATTGGCATGGCAATTGGTGGCTTGGGTAAACAACATGCCCAGCAAGCTATGTTTGCTATGAACGGTATGCTTGAAGGCTATCAAAAAGGACGTTCAGACCTGTACAAAAAACAGCAAATAGAGTTTGACAAAAACTTTAAAGCTATGGGCGAAAAGGTTAAAGGGTTAGAAAAAGAATATGAAGACGCAATAAAGTTATATCAAATTGACCGTGAAGCGGGTGATTTGGCTGCAAAAGTTGCGTTGATGAAGGCTGAGTCTCCTGTTCTTAAAGCTATGGAACAAAAGCAAGGCAAGGTTGCTACCTTAAATGCTATTAAACAATTGTCTACAAGTTACGACAATGGAATTAAATTGCGTAATGATTTACAAGGGAAAGCAGATGTAGAGCGTAGACATGTTGAAAATATGAATCAACGTGAACGTATGGCAAAAGAACAGATGGCTTTGCGTGAAAGATTGGCAAAAGTGGCTGCTGATGCAAAAGTGTCGGCTGCGTCAAAAGGCACAACATTAAAGCCCCCAGCCAAGATTACAGAAGGATACATTGCAGATACAGTTTTAAAAGCAGATGTAGAAGACATAAAGAAAGATTTACAAAACCCCACTCTTATTGCTAATTTAAAAAAATATCAAGTAGAAGCATTTTTAACAGAAGAAGGAAAGATTCTTAATCAATTGTTAGCGCAAGATATACCTGCTGATTTACAAAAGTTTTTAACAAAAGTTAGGGACATGCGTAATAACTATTACTTAAATATATCTGGTAAAGCTGTTACGGGTGGTGAGGCTTTGCGTAACTACGGTGTTGTTCCTCAGCCCGGAGATACGGCAGATAGCATGATTAACAAACTTGACGGCATGTCTAGTCGTATTAATCAAAACATTATGTTAAAACGTCAATTGTTTGATTTGCCTGAATTAGATTTAAAAGCGGGTATGAAATTAAACTTAAAACCCAATGATGATTACTCTGTTGGTTCACAAAGCTCTTATGAAGTAAACAAAGTTTATACTGACAGGTCAGGTAAAAAAGCCAAGTATTTGGGTGATGACAATTGGGAGGAACTGGAATAATGAAGTTTGACCCATCAAGCGCAACATTGACAGAAGATGCAAAACCTGCAAAAGCAAAGTTTGACCCGTCTACTGCTACACCTGTTGATGCAACACCAACAACTTCTGAAAAAGAAGAGCCAAGATTACTAGACCGTATATCACGGGTTGGTCGTGAAGCGTTGACGGGTGGTATTTACGGTACTGTTGCTCCTGAAATGATGATGGCTGCGGGTGGTGCTATTAAACCTTTAAGTGCTTTACCCGGTATACCCGGAAGAGCTGCCGGAGGTATTAGCACTGCATTGACTGCTGGCGGTGAAGCGATGAAGGTAGCTCGTCCTGCCTCTGCTGCTGCGGGTGTTATTGGTGGGGCAATGGGTGAGACTGCTGGGCAAGTTGTAGAGTCTAAATATGGTCCGGGTATAGGCGCAGAGACTGCTCGTTTGTTGTCTGCTACTCTTGGTCCTGTTCCAATTCAATATTTGGGAACAAAAACAGGTGGTTTATTAGGAACTCTTGCGGGTAAATTTATGCCCGGAATGTCTACTGCTAAGACGGTAGGTCAATTATTGCAAGAATCAAATACAAAGCCACAAAACTTAACAAAAGAACAAGAAGCATTTATTGCTAGAAAATTAGAAGATATTCGTGGTGGGCAGTCTAGTTTAGATGCCCAAAAAGAAATCATGGATATGCTCAAAGCTGGTGTTGGAAAAATTACTCAAGCCGCAGAATTAAACGCATCTCAACTTGAGCAACGGGCTGCAAACCAATCTCAGCAAATAATTACAAGCGCACAGGCTACAGCCAAGCGTATTCGGGATAATGCTCGTTTGCAAAGCCCGTCTGTTCGTCAAATTGCAGAAGTAGAGGCAAATGCTGCTTTGCAAAAAGGTCAGGCAGAAGCACAACGCATACAAACAGAGTCACGCAAACAGATTGCTGATTTAAGAAAAGGTGCTGGAAAACTCACAACACGAGCTGAGGCTGGTGTGACAGAAGCTCAAAAAAGCCTTTCTGCGGTTGGAGCACCACAAACACCTACAACAATAGGCACAAAAATAAGAGAAACCGTCAATCCTATTTTTGTAGATTTGAAAAAAACAAGGTCTGACAACGCTGAGACAAACAAAGGAGAGGCTTTTTCTTTTGCTTTCCAAAAAGAGAAGGCTGGTCAAAAAGTATCAGACACAAAAGCATTTGAAAAGGCAATTTCTGATATAGATACAGCGATTACAAACCCCGAAACCAAGCTGACAAACGTAACTATTAATGAAGTTAAAAGCCAGCTTGATAAGGTTAAAAGAGCTTTAGACCCTCGTGTTGTTGATGAACAAACTGGCGTGGTTACTGGTACACCTGTAAGTTTTCAGGGGTTAGAAAACTTGCGTAGATTCTTGCGTGACAGGTCTTACGGTTTACCCGCAGAAGGATTTGACTCTATTGGTCAAATACAGGCTGGCAAACTAGCTGATTCTGTAGAGGCTATCCAGCGTGAGTTTTCTCCCAGCATTACTAAATTTTTAGAGCAATACAGAAAAGATTCAGACCCATTAAGGGTATTTAAAACAAAGCTGGGTGAGTCTATTGTTGGAAAAGAAGAGTTTGATATGGCAAGGTTTACTACTGACCCAGCCACTATTGGTGACAAGTTTTTTAAAAGCGAGACTGGTGTAAAAGATTTAATTACTTTGCTGGGTAACAATGCAGGTCAAGCTGAGAGCATTGCTCGTGCTTATGTAGCCGATAAATTGCGTAACGCTACAGGCAAACAGGTTAAAGAATTTGTTGAGACAGGTTCGGCAAGAGACTGGTTAGATACATTTCCCGCTCTCAAAAATCAATTAACTACCGCTGCCCAAACCATGACTCGTGCAGAAGGTTTTGGCGGTGCAAGGTCAAAACTAGCGGATGCTTTACGCACCCAAGCTGGTGGAGTTGAGACTTTATTGCCAAAACAAACAGAGAAAGTTTTGACGGAAGCTCAGAAGACTGCTACCAAACTTGAAGAGCAAAGAATAAAAGACGCTGCAAAAGCATTGAAATTGCAGAAAAAGACTGCTTCTGGTGTTGTTTCAGAGGCAGAGGCGGCTGCACAAGCACAGGGAAAACCTCTGACAGAAGCTGCAAAAACTATGCGTGCTGAAGCGCAAAAATATGCAGACACAATACTTGGCGGTACAACCGATGCAAAACGGGTCAAGGATATTATTCTTAGCTCGGACAAGGATGTGTGGGAAGAAACTTCTAGAATTATTCTTTCTACTCCCGGAGGCAAAGAAAAATTTGGGGATGCGGTAGGTCAAGTCATTGCTGACAGAGCTACCAGTAGCTTTAAAGGTGCTTTGCAAGACTGGAAATACATTGGGGATAATCTGACCACATACGGTTTGATGTCACCTAAACAAGTGTCTGAAATTGAATCAAAATTGAGTGAAGTCTTTTTAGCCCCGGTGGATTTGAGGCAAAAGATTACGATGGCTCAACGTCTTTTAAGAAACGCTGTTGCAGGGTATGTTGCACCAGCGATAACTCGTGCAATTGAATAAGGAGTAAATCATGGCAGAAAGCGCAGAACAAAGAATGGCTCGTGAGGGTGGTGAGAATGAGGCAAAAGCGTCTCAGGACTACAACCGCATGATGGCTCAACGTAAACAGGCTAAAACTTCTAGACCTGTAAAAAGAGCTATTGGCAGAAAACTCAGTAAATGAGCAAGAAGTCTAAAGACAAGGGAATTAACCCAGACCTAGAGAAAGCCATCAGTGATGCGCTACAGGCGGTCATGGTGGACTCTACAGCGTCTATTACTGACAAGATGAAGGTAATAGACCGTGCCCTCAAGCTAGAGGCTTTAAAAGCAAAACTCAGTGATGATGAGTGGGGTTCAGGGTTTATGAGTGACGATGATGAGGATAAGTGATAATATGATTATTACATTATCAAGAAGGAGTAGACATGGACGCAGCTATCGTCAGATTTGTTCGCCTAGCGTTAGAGGTTATTACAGACCGTCTGATTGTTATTCTTGCCCTGCTGACCTCATTCGGGCTAGGATGCTGGACAATGTGGGGTATGGGGTGGGAGCGAGTGGCAACACTAGCAATTTATGTAATTTTCTGCTACCTTACGGTACGCACAAAGGAGAGAAGTAATGGCAAGTTATCCGAAAGAGCCGAGTAATCGTCCACAACAACGTGACCATGATTTAAACCAACAGGTTGCTAAATCTGTACGCCCACAATTACCCAGAGACGTAAGTTCTGGTATGCAACGCTGGCAACCCGGTCAACTGCCTAAAGGTGGTTTCCGTCCGGTTTTTGATTTCTCTGGCACACCGTCTTACGATACTAAACAATCACCTACTGAGGGTGGTGGATGTAAGGTGTACTAATCATGGCAAGTAATATTCCATTTCAAGCACAGGGTAAGACAACCCGTATTAACGTCTCAACGACAGCTAACACCGTATCTATTCTTTCTGATAGCCCTTGCAATCAGGTTCGGATACATAACGGTACAGCAGCGGAAGTTTTTATCCGTATCGGAACAGGTAGCACAGATGATGCTGTTATTCCTGTAGCGGGTACACCTTCATACGGAACAGTCTTGCACAACAACCAAACAATGATATACACCACACCTAAACAGTGTGCAAACGCAGCAGCCAGTTCTATTTATGTTTCTGCAATTATTGCAGCATCCACTGGGATTGTTTACGTAACTCCGGGCGAAGGTTTTTAATTAGGAGTTAATTATCGAGCCTTTTTCAATTGCACTGGGTGCTCTTGCGGCAATTAAACAGGGGGTAGCCTTATACAAGGAAGTTAAAGCAACGGGCAAGGATGTCTCAAGCATTGCGTCTGAGATTGGTGGAGCTATAGGTAAATTTTTTGATGCTCACGAACAGGTCAAAGACATAGCGGAAAAAGAAAAAAAGAACCCGCCAAAAACAAAATCATTAAAAGCACAGGCATTAGATACTGTCTTTAAACAAATTGAGCTAGAGCGTCAGGCTGCTGATATGAGGCAGTTTTTAATCTATGAGGCAGACGCATCTTTTAACCAGATGTGGAGTAGGTACGAGGCTGAATTTGCAAGACTTACTCGTGAGAAAAACGCAGAAGAAGCCTACGCAAAAAAAAAGAACAAGAAGCTATCAAGCGCAGACAACAGTTTTGGCATAGATGGCAAATCAGAATTACTGTGATGGCAGGGGTTTTGGCTCTATCTGTGGCTTATGCTGGACTCATGTATTACATTTACAATGAAGCACAGGATAAGAAAAAAGACAGATTTACCCGTCAAGAATTTGAAAAACGCTGGATTACTGACAAACGAACAAAAGAGTGTTGGGTGGAATATCAGAGTACAGGGAACATCCCTGCTTATTGCGTAAAGGACATTAAATGATACCTATTGTTGCATCCCTTTTAGGAACACTTGCCCAAAACGGTTTAGGATTATTGTCCTCTGCCATTCAAGCAAAAGGCAAACAAGTAGTAGAAGAAAAACTGGGTGTCAAGATTAGCGACAACCCAAGCTCTGACGAGGTGGAAAAACTGCGTCAACTCCAATACGACCATGAAGAACGGTTGCTTGAGCTGGGTGTTGAAAAAGCCAAGATGGAATTAGAAGAAATGAAGGTTGTAGCTGGAGCAATGGTTAGCGAAGAAAACAACGTCACAGGACGCTGGGAAGCAGACATGGCATCTGACTCTTGGCTATCCAAAAATATACGCCCTATGAGCCTTGTAGCCATCTTTACGGGCTATTTCCTGTTCAGCATGATGTCCGCTTTTGGGTTAAACGCAAATGAAGCCTATGTTAATTTGTTGGGTCAGTGGGGTATGCTCATCATGGGTGCTTATTTTGGTGGCAGAACCATTGAAAAACTGGCTGAAATGAGGAGTAAAAAATGAGCTTAATGAAAGAACAGGCGGCATTTTTATTAGACATTTGTCTGTTAATTGAACACGCAACTAATGAAGGTTTTGTCGTTACAGGCGGTGAATTGGCTAGAACTCCCGAACAGCAAGCTATTTACGTTAAAACAGGAAGAAGCAAAACAATGGACAGCATCCATTTAAAACGCTGCGCTATGGATTTAAACTTCTTCAAAGACGGACAGATTATTTGGGATAAAAAAATTCTTCAACCTCTTGGGTTTTTTTGGGAACAGTTGTATCCTAAAAACAGATGGGGTGGTAACTTTAAATCTTTGGTTGACTGTCCACATTTTGAGAGGAATGTTTGATGGCTAGAAAGAAGTCTCCTAATCTCTCTGTTGGCAGAGGCGAGAAGTTGTCTGTCAAGGCTGGTGGTGGTCTGACTGCAAAAGGTCGTGCAAAGACAAACAGAGCTACAGGCAGTAATTTAAAAGCACCAACTAAGTCAGGACCTAGACACAAATCTTTTTGTGCTCGTTCTAAAAGTTGGACAGGTGAAAGAGGCAAAGCTGCCAGAAAAAGATGGGGATGCAGATAATGGCATACACACCAAAATCACAACGAGGCTTGTACTTCAACATTAACAAGAGAAGAGCTGCTGGACTACCGGCAAAGAAGCGTGGTCAAAAAGGATACCCTACCAAAGAAGCCTTCAGACGCTCTGCCCAGACCGCTAAACGATAACCTTCCTCATTTCGCACCTGATATGAGGTCCGAAATATTCTAGCTTTTCTATGTGGAAAGCTCCCTTAAAACCGTAGTTTCTAGCCCATATCTTCTCGTCATCAAAATACTCTGCAAATGTAAGAGGCGTGATGATGTTGACATGAGTAGGGTCTTGGAACGCTGGAGCATGTGGAAAAGCTGGCGTAGAAGAATAGAACAACCCATCAACTTTAAGCACCCGCCAAACCTCACTCATAAGGTCTACAAAGGGAAGTTTACGGTGAGGCACATATAGCAGTCTAGGGATGTGCTCTAGGAAGTCAAAAGCAGTGACGTACTCAAAGGTGTTGTCAGCAAAAGGTATAGGTTCTAGACACAGGTCTACTTGCTCTATGTCTAGTCCCAAAGGCTCATCTGCGTTGTAGTGATTGCGAGGAGTTTTCCCGCAACCCAAATCTAAGAGTTTTGTCATGGCGCAGGTATCAAGCCACCTTCAAAGAGGTAAGTCCCAAAATGTCCGAGCACTACCCACGGTGCAGCGTATATTTTGTAGCCATGCTCTCTTGCTTTCCAGCAGAAATAGTAATCTTCAGACAAGAGTCTCTCTGTGCCGGGTTCTACCGCACAAGCAAAGAACTCTGTAATCCTGTCTTGTTTGATATTGCCTTCCAAAAATCCCACATCGTTGATATAGCTACCCATCTTTTTTGCAAGACCTTCTAGCACTTCTCGCTTGATTAACATGAAGCCTGTACCGCCATTCCATATTTCTACAGGTTCGTGAGCAGGGACGGTAACTGTTCCAACATAGTCTTTTAAATTGACTACAAGGCTTCCTGTGCGTGTTTTTAGCTGGTCTACCTCTACACCCTCATCTACCGCTTGTTTAACCCCGTGCCAGTTAATTTCTTTCTTGGGATAGATACCGCAGATGACATCCACATTCGCAGCAATCATTGGGAGGACATCTTCCCCGTTGAAGTTAATGTCTGCGTCTATGAACAAAAGATGCGTAGCTTCCTCCTTTTGCAAAAATCCGTGGACAAGAGCGTTCCTGCCCCGCTGAATAAGGCTCTCGTTAAACATGCTAGAAAAGGACATATCTATCCCTGCTTTCTTCATAATTCCTGACATGTTGAGAAGTGAGCGGGTAAAGTATCCTGTACACATGCCTCCGTACATAGGTGTTGCCACAAAAAGATGTGTGTTTTTAATGGCTTGTTTCTTTTTTCTTGGCATTTGTTTCTTTCGTTAAAAATGACATTCCGTCTTCAAATCCTGTTTGATAGGCTAACTCCCATAATTGCTGCATACTCATGTTTATCAGCTCTACGAGATGTCTTCTATCCTCAGAACATATTTGTTGGTTTTGACTGACTTCCTCCAGCCGTGTACGTGTATCCGTATGTTTGCTTTTCTCACCCATGACACAGTCTCGCTTTCTTGAATCTTTTTGATTCGGGTTGATACTGCACTAGCGGTAACTTGTACAGCCAGCACTTCGTTTTCTTTGATGGCTAGTAAGTCACACCACCCCCACAGGTCTTGCCTGATACGAGCAAAAGGATTCCAGTGCTCAACGATTGCCACTAGATACCCTTCTCCTCTCAGGTACTCAAGACTTCTTTGTGTTGGAGATGTTTTCTTGGTTGCCATCTTCTTCTTTGTAATACGTTCCTGAACTACCGGAGTCCCAAAACACTTTGCCTTTTCTGACAATCTTCACTGCCATCTTTGCAAGTTTTCGTCTACCCTTGTAGTCAGAATACGATTCTTTCTCTACTCTTTGCGGTACATATACATTCATACATGACCTCAAAAAGGCACATCGTCATCGTCATTGCGAGACTTCGTAGCAGGTCTGCGCTCGTAACGTGGTTCTACCTCTTTGTCTTGTCTACCCTCTTCACGCTTTTTCTTAGCCCAGTTGTCTTCCTTAATAGACAGGAGGTTATGACCTCTGCTTGTAGGCTTTTGCCAGCAAGCAATCTTGAGCTTCTCACCTGCTTTGTAGTCCATAGCAAGGATTAAGAAACCTTTGTAGTCTGGTCCTTTTTCTACCTTTTCTTCTTCGTAGTACATGACTCCAAACCCCGGCATTTCTCTGTGTGCATTACCTGTAGCCATTTCAGTCCTTTCGTGTGTAAGTGTATTTGGCATACTTTTTCCCATTTTCTTCAACCATGTGCGTGAAGATTCTGTGTCCATCTTTTCTAAGAGATTCGATATGTGCTGCAAGTCTGAAGCTCCCGAAAAGATTGAGTGCGTCTCGTGGAGTTAGGCTTCCACCCTCTTGCAAATATTTCAAAATATTTCCACGTTGTGTTCCGAGCCGGGAGGAAGTGACACGAACACCGGCAACTTTGGGTTGTTAGACCCTCCGCTCTTACTAATCTCAGCCTTGAGTTTTACCTTCTGGAATGAATCAAAACTCTCTACAACGCCTTCGTTGACATCAGACAAGGCTTTGTACTTCTCTATCTTTTGTTGAGCGTCAAACTTCTGTGATAAAGAAATACGGTTAATTACTTTTCCGTAGCCAGCTATCCAGTCTTCTACCGTGAAGTACCTTGCGTGTGGTTTGTCTTCGTTAGGAAAATGGAGGGGAAACGCTCCCTCATCCTCTTGACTTTGCTCAACATTCTCAACCGCAGGTACAACCTGAACCCTCTCTGCCATACCCATATCTTTGGGTGCACTGGGTGTAAACTCAACGACCTCCTCTGGGGTGTATACCCCCACGACTGAAGCAGGGTAGACGCTGCGTATACCTTCGGAGACGCAGCGTGCACGAAGCATTGCTCTTGGATACTTCTTCCAATTATCCTTCCCGGCAATCCCGATGGATTCCGCTTGGCTGATTGTCCAAGTGACCTCCAATGTGCCCCCTGCTGGATGGCTAAATACTCCCGTGACCTGCTCATCTGTGTACTCCTTCCAGTTAACACTTCCACCTGCTTGTTGAAACCTTGCCAGCATTGCGTCTGCTTTGAGTGCAGGTCTCCCCTGTATGACATGGTAGTCACGCATAGCGACTGCTGGGTGCATGTTTTCACCCTGACACAAGAGCATGATGGCTAGAGCCTCTTGTGTGTTTTTAAAGCCAAACATCTTAGATGTAGCAGCGACTTCTGCCATTTGTTGCATGTCTGAGAATGGAACGATATTGCTCATGAGAACTTCTCCAGTAGTGTGATTAAGGTTTCTATGACTGAGGATGCAGCCATCACATATATAGCGAGGTCAAGATTATTCACTCTTAGCCTCTCTAGATTTCAGCATGAAGTCTGCAATCTTGTATGCCCTTTTAGGTGCTTCTTCATAGTCAAACTTTTGGTCTAGCAAGAATTTAAGAGCGTGAACAGCAAAGAAGTCTCGCAAGTCCATACCCTCAGATATTGATGTTTGACCAGAAGTCGGATGTTTTTGGATAAAAGGATATGCTTTCATTTCAGCAAGA